>FPHN01000227.1_pt1 | contig 23152 bp, 22 predicted proteins | sample 1057391 | NCBI WGS metagenome assembly FPHN01 (sample SAMEA4473311, study PRJEB15554) | hydrothermal vent metagenome | biome: marine basaltic hydrothermal vent biome; feature: marine hydrothermal vent; material: water | place: Pacific Ocean | collected 2011-06-14/2011-07-23 | depth 1155 m | reverse complement strand
ATGAAGTAACTCCTCTTTAATCAACTGTTCCATTAAGTTTGAACGTTGAACATCATCTAATTTTTCATATCCAGGAGGAATAATTGTATCTGAAATAGCATGACCATTTACAGTAACCAAAGTTTTTCCAAAAAGAAGTGATGAACTCAATAGTAGAGTTGTAATAAATAAAATTATTTTTTTTTGCATGTTTAATTCCTTTATTAAAAAATAAGTAGAATTTTAACATAATTATATTAGTCTATAGTTTCTGCTACAAATGTTTTTGTTACTTGCCCTCCAAATTTATAAACACCTTCTTCTAAACTAACATAAAGTTCATCTCCTGATTTAGGAAATACTTGTACACTCTCATCTACTAAATTTTCGCCATAAGCACGTACAAAACATGCTACCATTCCTGTACCACAAGCCAAAGTTTCATCTTCTACTCCACGCTCATAAGTACGCACATATAAAGTATTATTTTCTATTTTACATATATCTACATTAGCATTATATTTATCACGTAGATATTTTGCCTGTTTCAAATCAAAATTATCAATATTATCACGAAAGGCAATTAAATGAGGAACTCCCGTATCAACAAACCACCATTTTTCATTATCTTCTTGAATATCTTTACTTAAGATAATGGGTTTTGTCATATCAGATACAACATAGTTTCCATTAACTGTTCCACGAATTACCCCTGCACCTGTTAAAAATTCTGCTGTTCCATTTACTGAAATTCCCTTTCCTTCAGCAAAATGAGCTACAGCACGAGATGCATTTCCACACATAGTAGCACGACTTCCATCTGCATTATAAAAATCCCATTCAAAATCATACTCTGCATGAGGAATAACAACAACCAAACCATCAGCACCAACACCATTTTGGCGATGGCAAAGGCGTTTTGCTAATTTTGAACGGTCTTTTTTCTTTTTTCTAATAATAATTACAAAATCATTACCATTTGCAGAGTATTTAGTTACAGTCATATTTTATTCCTATTTTTTTGAAAGTATAACATAGAAAAAATTTATTTATTTTTTTGTTATTAAAAGGTTAGTAACTGTTAATAAACATATAGTATAATATATGAAAAATTATAAAAAATTCATATGTATTTAATCAAAAAATTTGTTAAAATAATAGGGATTTCTCCTAATCATCTTAGAATAATATGAAAATCAAAGAAAATATAAGATAAAATGCCATAACCACATTATGAAAACCAAATAATATGGAACAATAAAAAACTAAGTGATAAAGTCCATAAATATAACTTTTGTAACTTAGTCATTGATAGAGAATCAATGGTTGGCGACAGGTTTAGGCGACAACTAAAACGATAGTGGAGAAGTTTCGTTGGAAACTCTGTGAAGCTATAACATTCCTAGGTTTTCCTAGGTTTTTATGAACGGAAAGCACCCTACGAATTTCATCTCCTTCTAGCTTTGTAAGGCAATACTAATGAAATATTTATTCCTTATTTCATTGGCATTGTACAGGAGAGTGGGAACGAGAAAAAGGAATTCTGAAATAACAAAAATCCTTTGACAAGACCCGACAAGAAAAACCTACAAATATCTATAAAATAATATAAGAAAATCTGTAAACCTAAACTTAATCGTTTGAGTGACACGTGATAGTCACTCTTTACCTGCATCACTATTCAACTATATATTAAAGATTTCTATAATATATAGAGGAACTCGTTAGCACTTTTTTATTAACAAACCCACAATCCACCCAAACTATTAATGTAATATTGATAAATATTCAAATCACCTCGAACGCCTTTAAGTTCATTAGATGAAAAATAGATAAAATATCGTTCAAAATTACACTTTTGAAGAGTTTTTCAACTCTTCAAGTGAAATTATAGGTATAAATATCTTAAAAAATGTTGAAATATATTAGATTTTTTTAGAAAATATAAGATTTCTAGTAACAGTTGATTAACCCTTTGTTTTTATAAACTTATTTTCAAAGTTCCATTATCATTCCATAGCTGGTCTTTAACATTGGGGTCTTCGGTTGGTAAATTATGTATTTTTATCTTTTCTAACTCAAATGATGCTATTCTAGTGCCGTTCATTGTATTCATAGATGTAAAATCAGCTATTAAATTAATATCAGGCATAACACTACCTGCTTTTAATTTAACTCTTCCATAACTGTTTTCCATAATAAAATGTCCACCATCTCCTAGAAACTTTCTATTAGCATTATCAAAAAAATGGATATTTTCTGTATTGTTATTCTCAAACCATAATGCTTTTTTTCTATTTTGGTTTCTTATCTCAAATCCAGTATCAAAAGTAGTTGTGTCTATCTGATGTCTATCATTTGAGCCTTCTTCTCTCTCTACTCTATAACCGATAATTTTATTACTATATGCTTCTTTGTCTTGTTTAATATACATATGTCCTGAACCAACAGATTCTAATGTACAATGATGAGGTATTGATGTTGTAAATGTATAGCCATCAATAATATACTCTTGTGGGTCAATATAATGTATATATCTTTTAGTTGAATCACTTTCAGTATCAACACTAAATAGACCAAACACACCTTCAATATTAACACCTTTTTGACCTATCATCCATACTGAACCTGCCACTATATTAGATTTACCCTTTAACTCTTCAATATGAATATTTCGTATGTTTATTCCACCTTTCCATTTACTCTGATGAACTATCTCTAAATCATTTTTAACTCCACATTGAGAGTTTTCTATATCAAGATTATCAAAATCTATAGTGCAACTATTTACAATTCGTATAGGCCCAGCATTGTTAATATATGAGATATTTCTAACTTCATTAAATTGAGCATAATGAAGTGTTAATCCTGAATTCATACAGTTAATAATTGAGATAGTATCTAATTTAGAATAATACATATCATTTAGATGAATACCATATACATCTTTGAAATTGGCATTAAACCTAATACCTTCAATTTTTATATAATTAGCCATTTTAATATTATATAACATTGGCTTTTTACTTAATCTTATTGAAGGGTGTCCTTCATAAATATTGGAGTAATTATCTGTAGGTGGACTGATATTTGTAAAATCACATAGGATTTCGGTACTTTTTGAATGTCCACTACCATATCCATCACCTATTATATATTGCATCTGAGTTATTTTTAATGAATCAGTAATTCTATATGTACCTCTAGGTATATATACAATTTTAGCGACTGAATTATCTAAATTATACAATTTTCCATTCCACCCAGTTGCATGAAATATAGCTTTTTGTATGGCTTGTGTATCATCACTAACTCCATCACCAATAGCACCAAACCAAAGGACATTTAATACACCATCATATTGTCTTACCCAACCATTAAAGATAGTACCACCATCATTAATATCAGATTTACTAGAGTCATATATAAAAGTACCCCCTCTATTTATATCTTTTACAATAACGGTATCAGATGCATTTTTTAAAGAAGTTGTTAGTTTATCTACTGTATCTACAACAACACATAGCCTATTTGTCATCATACCATCTGCCCTAAGAGCCTTTGGGGCAGTAGCTATTCCTACTGCCCCTGCAACTACTGCACCTTTTATAAAATTTCTTCTATCTGTTTTCATTATCTATCCCTTCAACTATTTTATACATCTAACATAAGCCCTTTCGTTTTTTAAGTATTGATAATCATTACTATCAGAAAAATATATAGTCCACATTTTATCACTATCTACTTGATGTGGTGTCGTCTTGTTCTACCTTTTTAAGGTGGAATGCATACGAGAGTTTGAAGTTTAAATAAGCTTTCTTCAGATATTAAATTCAAGTATGCATTCTCATTTAGGAGAGTGGGAACGAGAAAAAGCCTTTTTCTTTGTTAATCCCATGTTTCAAATCCCATAGGGACAAAGTTCAAATATAGCAATAAAATAACTATTTTTCGGTGTTCTTTCAATATTTAAACAAAATTATTATACATAAATTAATCTTAAACGTAAAAGAAAAAAATATCAAAGCCCATAAAATAGGGATTTTTGGAAAACTTAAATATAGCTTTAGCTAGATATTTAACCAATACCCTAAAAATATAGTACCAATAGTTAATTATTAGCCCAAAAGGGGTTCAAAAACTTTTGACCGAATAATTAATTATTGACCCTATTTTTTTAGGGTTTACAACAAAAAATAACATATAAAAACATAAAAAATTTAACAAAATTAATTGTTTTTTAAGAAATATTGGTATAGAATGGTGGAATCAGAACAAGAAAGAAACGAAGTAGAGTCCAAGCCTAGAAAACCAACAACTCTACTTCTAACCTAGGCTGGTAAGATTTTATCAGTCTATTGGTTAAATCTACCTTTAAAGGTGTTGTTTTTTTCTTGTTTATCAAGAGATGTTGGTAACTGGACTCTTGAAAATTAAATTTTCAAGGATAAACTATGTCAGCAGTACCTCAAAGAACCCAAATTTTAGTAAAAGACCTTTTTTTTCAACAAAAATACAATCTCACTCATTCTCAAACCGATTTAATGGCATATTTGGTTAATGTTGTCTATTGGGCAATTAATGTAGGTGGCTATTATGTAATTACTACAAGCAAAATTATGTCTGATTTACCTGAAATGGGTAAAAAATCTATAGAAGCAAATCTAAAAGTTTTAAAAGATTTAGGCTTAATTGAATCCAAAATTGTAGAGGTAAGGGAGTGGAAGGGAAAGCCTAAAGTTAGGGGAATAAAGCTACCTGAAAAAGGGTTAGAGTATAACGCTAAATTGGTACTTCCACCCCAAGATGAAAGAGTTAGAGAGTTACAAAAAGAGAAAGCAGAACTAGAGAGAAAAAATCAAGAGTTAGAAGAGATAATTAAACGTTTAAGTGTCTCAGAATCTTTAAGTTCAAATGAGCCAAAAAGTGAAACAGAAAATCCAAAACCATTAATTATAAATTTGCCAACAGAGAGTGAAGTTGAGATATTTACAGCAGAAGTTACAAAACGCTTTGGAAAAAGTTTAGAGCCTATATGTAATTTTGTTCCAACATTTAAAAAAGAGACCACTTTTTATATTAACAGCTATAACAAACTTGCAATAATTACCCCAAAAGGAGACTATAAACAACTCTCTGACCCAATACAAATCAAGCGTTTTTGGCAATGGCTTGATGAGCATCAAGAGAGGATAGGAAAAGTTATTGATTTTAAGAAACCTTTGGATTTAGAAGAGCTGAAAGAACGATATTTAGGTGTGGAAATTTTATTATCTAATCAAGAATTTATACTTGAAGAGTTTGTAGCTGTTAAGAATGGAGTAAAAATAAAGATTAGAGATAAACTTACTAATGATTGTAGATTTTTCACGGATTCACAAAGTAAAAAAGATGCTATTTTTACTTTGGAATATTGGGAATCTATTATTTTGAAGGTTCTAAAAAAGTAAAATTCTAATATAGATTATTGTCATTGTCCTTTTGTGACTCTTCTATAATTGCATCATAGCCATAAATATCTTTTCGGAAATAGAATGACCCATTATGTTTAAATACTGTAAAATATGTTGTTTGAACAGGTAGTTTTTTTGTAAAGTTAATCTGTTTTGTCTCTAGTGTATCTCGGTATTTTTCAATAAGTGCAATATCTCTATGTTTAAGGCGAGATTTTAATACTTCAAGAAGTTGGAAAGGGTGTTCTATACGCATACAACCTGAGCTATATACCAAGTATCTACGCTCAAAAAGGGACTTGTTATCGGTATCATGTAGATAGACAGAGTATTTATTTGGAAACATAAATTTAATTCGTCCAAGAGCATTGTCATCACCGGGATATTGTACAAAACGATAAGGGATATGTCCTTTCTCTTCATCTTGATAAGGAAGCAACATCTCTGGTGTAAAGTTTTCAATCTCTTTTTTTGTGTTCCATCCTTTAAATACATGAATATTATGTTCTGTTAAATAGTTTGGGTCTTCGGATAGTGCAATAGTTAAATCTCTTCTAACTAAATTTTCTGGAATAGTCCATGTAGGATTAAGCACAAGATATCTCATATAAGTTGAAAAAATTGGAGTAGGACGTGTATCTCTTCCTACGACAGTACTTAGATGAAGAATTGAGTTTCCATTTTTCATGTAGTCTGTAGAGAAATCAGCAAGATTAACTCTAATATACTCTTTTGGAAATCTATTAGGAAAAACTCTTAATTTATCAAGGTTTGTAATAATACTTTGTATTTGAAGTTGTGTAGGTTTATTCATGTAATAGACGGTAATTTTATCAATAAGACCATTTTGTGGTAATTTAAAACGCTCTTTATAGTTGTATAATGCACGTTTTAACTCTTCATCAAATATATCATTTGTATTGTTTCTATTAAGCATGTCTCCTGTTCTAATAAGACGTTTTTTTACATCTGAAATATAGGCATATTGGTCTCCGAGTTTCAAATCTTTACCATATTTTATACGAGGCAGAGAGCCAATACTTTGATAAAAATTTAGAGCTTCTATTAAATCGTTATGTAGCTTAGGTAAAGGTATTAAAGAGTTTAGAAATCCTTTAATATCCTCTTTTTTTAATGCTAAAAAAAGTTTTGATACAGAAGGAGATTGTTTACGTACCATTTCCCAATTAGCTGTAATATCTTTCTCTTCTTTTAGGTTGGCTAATTTAGTTTGAACCATATCCCAATCAATATCGCTTTTTACAATAAAGTCTGTTAGTGCTAGATAAGCACGTGTTAACAAAATATCAAGTTTTACAAGTTTTTGAGTATTTTTATTTAAGTCCATTTGATTGTGTAGTAAATAGAGATATTGCTCCATTTGGCTTTGATAAAAATCTTTATACTTATAGTTAAATTTTGGATTTTGTAACGCTTCTTTTAAAGCATTTAAATTACGTGCATGTCCAATCCATAAAGCTTGATTTTCATTCATCTTATAAAGAGAACGTATCCTGCTCTGTTCTTTAGTATCTTGAGCTAATTCATAAGATGCATTGTTAAGAGTTGAGTTAAGTTGATTATCAAGTTCTGTAGAATAGAGCATTGATAACATAAGGCTAAAAAAGAATACGAGTTTCATAGAGTATATCTCCCAAGAAAATTTTAAAATATGTATAAAAACTTAATATACATGAAATTTTTAGAGATATCTTAAGTGAAGATAGGGAATGATTAAAAGCATAACAACCTTAGATAGTTGTTATACAATATAAAATCCTAGAATTTGTAACCAGCACCAAGTGTAAGACCCCACTGAGCAGCAGTATGTGATTTTTCCAAATAGTCTACAACATCTGTAAATACAGAAACTTTATCACTAATAGCATAATCAAGACCAGCACCAAAAGATAGACCTGTTTGTGAACCTACACCAACATTTGTTTTAGATGCACCAAATAAACCATAAAGATCAATTTCATCAGTTACATTATAATGTGGTTTAAGGTATCCACCAATTTGTTTAAATTTATTATTTTTATCTTTAGCAATACCGTAAGTACCTCTTAATTCAGCACCTAAATAGTCCATAAAGTCATAACCAACTCTACCTGTAAATCCAATTTGTCTATCTTGACCCTTTTTATCTGTAAATAGATTTAATGTACCATTAGGCATAACAGCAACATCTGTAAGACCACCAGCAATATATAGACCTGATGGCTTAGTAGGTTTTTCAACAACAACTGGCTTTGGCTTAGGAACCTCAACAACTTTAACCTCTTTTTTAGGTGGTGGTGTTACTGCAGGTGGTGGTGTTACTATTTCTCGCTCTTCTACCACAGGCTCTACTGGAACTTCTACAACTTCATTTTCATATGCTGGTTCCATAATCATACCACCAGCAAAACTCATGCCACTAAGTGCAACAATTGCTGCAATTGAACTTTTTAATTTCATATCGAAATCTCCTTAAATAATAAAAATATAAAAGATTATAACATAAGTAGGTTAAAATAACTCTTGAATTTTTTATAAAGATAAATATTAACTTAATGAATGTTTAATTCTGTTTGTTATTATTTATTGTTATTATATATTTTTTCTTTAAAAAGGTATTGATGTTCGCTTGGAAGAGAATTAAATAGTTTATTTGCTAAAGTTTTAATTTCCCAAAGAGCAGCTTTATTGCTTCGTAGTTCTATAAAATTTTGTAAACTTCTAGCGTTTATTGTCCATGTTAGTTCTGTTTTATAGCTTTCTGGTAGACAAAACTTTGCAATATCATTTGCTATACCCATTTTTAAAATCTCTTGAAGATTATTAAGTGCTTTAATAGAAGCTGTATCAACATAAGTGTTACCAGTTAGGACAATAAATTTTTTAGCATTTTCATAGTCGTCTTCTTTAAAGGGATTAGTCTGTTTTAACTCTTTTAAAGTGTATCTTGTACTCTTTACGCTTAGACTAGCAATTCTATGACGAGCTAATTCTTGAAGTAAAGCACGAGAAATACCTTTGACATAAAAAGTATAAACTAAATGTTCCAATGTTGAAGCATGTTTATATTTGTTGCCTACTCTATCTATTAAAGCTTTATCTTTTTCTCCTCCTTCATCACTTTTATCAAAACTTTGCCAACATGTTCGAATAGCATGTGCACAAATTTCTAAAGGTGTGTGATGCATTAGAGTTATTTCCATTTTAAAGCTCCTAAAATAAGTGTTTCTCTTATTCCATAACTTTAGTTGTGGAATAGATACAAAATTTTTAATAAAATAAAAAGTTATTTTAAATTTAATATGCGTTCCCAAGCTGGAGCTTGGGAACGAGAGAATTTGTACGTAAATTATAGCAATATATGTAACTAATTACTCTTAATCTTCTCTTAAAAAATAATTAAAGAGCTATATGTAATCTCTTTTCGATATAATTCGCGTAATTATTAAAATAGTATAGGAAACCCTAAATGCAAAAAATCAAAAATATTGCCGTAATTGCACACGTTGACCACGGTAAAACAACCCTTGTTGATCAACTTCTTCAACAGTCTGGAACATATGCAGACCATCAAGAGGTTACTGAACGAGCTATGGACTCTAATGACATTGAAAAAGAGAGAGGTATTACAATTCTTTCTAAAAATACAGCTATTACTTATGGAGAACATAAAATCAATATTATTGATACTCCTGGTCACGCCGATTTTGGTGGAGAAGTTGAACGTGTTTTAAAGATGGTTGATGGTGTACTTCTACTTGTTGATGCACAAGAGGGTGTTATGCCTCAAACTAAATTTGTTTTGAAAAAAGCGATTAGTTTTGGTCTTATTCCTGTGGTTGTTATTAATAAAATTGATAAAGATGGTTCAGACCCAGATAGAGTATTAGATGAAGTATTCGACCTTTTAGTAGCCTTAGATGCAAATGAAGAACAACTTGAATTCCCTGTACTTTATGCTGCTGCTCGTGATGGTTACGCAAAATGGGAAATGGAAGATGAAAACAGAGATATGAAACCACTATTTGAAGCAATTCTTGATAAAGTTCCTTCTCCTATAGGCTCTCCTGATGCTGATACTCAAGCTCAGGTATTTACACTTGACTCTGATAATTTTGTTGGTCGTATTGGTATTACACGTATTTTTAATGGTAAGATTAAAAAAGGTAATGAATATATACTTATTAAATCTTCAGGAGAAAAGAGTAAATCTCGTGTTTCTAAACTTATTGGTTTTAAAGGTCTGGAAAGATATGAAATTGCTGAAGCTGAAGCTGGAGATATTGTAGCAATAGCTGGGTTTAATGATATTGATGTTGGTGATTCTGTTTGTGATACACAAAATCCAGTAGCCCTTGACCCAATGCATGTTGAAGAGCCTACGCTTTCAGTTATTATGTCTGTAAACAATGGACCTTTAGCAGGTCAAGAGGGTAAACATGTAACCTCAAATAAAATTAAAGAACGTCTTGAAAAAGAGATGGAGACAAATATAGCTATGCGTATGGAGCCAATGGGAGATGCATCTTTTAAAGTTTCAGGACGTGGAGAGCTTCAGATTGGTATTTTAGCTGAAAACATGAGACGTGAAGGTTTTGAGTTTATGTTAGCTCGTCCAGAAGTTGTAACAAAAGAAGAAAATGGTGTTAAAATGGAGCCATTTGAGCATTTGGTTGTTGATGTTCCAGAAGAGTTTCAAGGAGTTGCTATTGAGAAGCTTGGAAAAAGAAAAGCAAATATGACTTCACTTACTCCAATGCCCGATGGCACAGTACGTTTAGAGTTTGAAATCCCTGCACGTGGACTAATTGGATTTAGAAATGAGTTTTTGACAGATACTAAAGGAGAGGGAATTATGAATCACTCTTACTTAGAGTACAGAGCATATTCAGGAACTGTTCAGAGTAGAACTCCAGGGGCATTGGTCTCTATGGATGATGGAGAAGCCGTTGCTTTCTCAATTTTTAATCTTCAAGCACGTGGTGTTATGTTTATTAAACCTCAAGATAAAGTATATTCAGGAATGGTAATTGGAGAATCTTCACGTCCTGGAGACCTTGATGTTAATCCACTTAAAGGTAAAGCTTTAACCAATATGCGAACATCAGGAGCTGATGAAGCTATTAAACTTGTACCACCTAGAGATATAACTTTAGAATCTGCAATGGAGTGGATTGAAGATGATGAGCTTATTGAAATTACACCTATATCTATAAGAATTAGAAAGAAATCTCTTGACCCAATTGTAAGAAAAAGAGCTGCTAGAGATAAAAAGAACTCTAAGTAGAATTTAAAATAGAGTCATAAATAGTGACTCTATTTAATTTTTTTATCTATTTATTTTCTTGGAGTAGCCTTGGCAATAATTTTTATCGCAATCATTGAAATAATAACCTCTAGTAGACTAGCTAAAATTACAGCATAGTAGTCAAATTCTGCAATCATATCTTTTTCATGTCCAATTGTTGCTACAGCAATCATTAATGTAAGTGGCATAGAGAGTGCGAAAGCAGTTAATACGGCATTTCTTTTGTCTACAAGAAAGCTTAGAGTATATGCAGATAAAATACGAATAGCAAACATAATAATTAGTAAAATAGCTGTTTGCAAAAGTACTTCTGGTATAAGAATATTTTTTAAATTAAAAGATGTACCAACATGAATAAAAAATATAGGTACTAAAAATCCAAAACCAAATGAGGATATTTTATCTTCGAGCTTTTTTTTATAATGAAAAAAAGTTGAGATAAACAATCCAGCAATAAATGCTCCAAATGCTAACTCTAGGTGTAGTTGTTTCATAATGGCAATCATAATAAAAAAAAGTCCTATAGCAAGTCGTAAATCTTGATATTGTATATCTTGTGGAGGCATAAGTATATTTTTAAATTCAGGATACCACCAAAAAAGGATACGAAGTAAAGCATATAGAAGAAGTACAACACCTAAAAATACAAGAAGTAGAGAGATTTTATATATAAGCTCTTCATAAGAGTTTAATGTATTTGAAGCCTCTGAAATAGTTAATGCTGTAATGCTAACAACCTCTCCTATAGTACCTACTAAAAAAGCTATTTTAATCCAATCTACATCTTTTCCATACTCTTTTGATAGCGTAGCTAAAAGACCAATAGATATAAGTGGAAGAATGACAATCAACATAGTATCTAAGTTAAATATTAAACCAAAAATAATTGCTAAAATCCATAAAATCAATAAAAAATAGAAAGATTGAATAATATATATTTTAGGCATTTTTAAAATACCTTTAAGATTTACCTCTAAACCTGCTAGAAACATTAAATATAAAAAACCAACTTCAGCAAGAAGACTAAAGTAAGTTTCATATGCAGAGATAACACCTATTGATGCAAGAAGGGAACCAATAATAATTTCAATAGGAGCTGTGGGTAAACGCAGAAACCTTGATAGATGAGGAGATAGTACAAGAATAAGTGATAGTGTTACAATGTAGACAACAGAGTTATACACAATGGATTCATGCATGACAAACTATTGCTACTTTATACCCAAGTCTTTTTAACATCTCTCTATCTTTACTAGGTGCATCCCCTGCTGTAGTTAAGTAGTCTCCTATAACTATAGAGTTTGCTCCTGCTTCAAACATTAACTCTTCATAACCATTAAAAAGAAGCTCTCGTCCACCAGCAACCATAAGCAATCTATCTTCTCCTAAAAGTTTACGAGCTTTTTTAATAATTGCTATAGCTTCATTTTGTGATATATTTCTTGTTTTAATAGGTAATGCTTTATTTGGATGATAAAAATTTAAAGGAGTAGATTCAGGATTAAGTGAAGCAATAGAATTTAAGAGAGAATTTCGGTCTTCTGGTTCTTCTCCCATTCCAAAAATTCCACCAGTACATAGCTGTAAACCTACTGATTTTACGTTTTGACAGGTTTCATAGCGTTCTGCCCAACTGTGTGTAGTACAAATGGTTTTATAGTACTTTTCAGACGTTTCTAAATTATGGTTATAACTATCTACTCCATGCTCTTTTAGATAAGCCAGTTGTTCTTTAGATGCTGTTCCATTACAAGCAATAAGATTTAACTCTTTAACCTCGGCTTTTATAGCTTTTGCTGTACGTGCAACAAAATCTACTTTTTTATCATCTAGCCCTTTTCCTGCTGTAACCAAACAGTAACCTAAAGCACCATGAGCTTTAGCTTGTTTTGCTTCATTTACAATAGTATTAATAGACTTATAGTTATATCGTTCTATATCGGCATGATAACGAACACTCTGTGTACAAAATTTACAATCTTCTAGGCAAGTACCAGACAAAACATTATTGATGGCACATAAAAATATATCTTTTTTCATAAGACAATTATAATATAGTTAACTAAATATTGGTATAATTTATTCATAAAAATAGAAATATAAAATTATTTGTTATTTGAAGATTCTTTAATAGGGGTAAAGTATGTATTTTAAGACAATAGATTTCTCGAAGTTCTCTAGTATTAAGGTGGGTGTTCCTATAGAGGTACTAATGTTAGAACGAAATGATAATATTCCAAACGATAGATTTATTATTGGTCATGCGAATAATCTTTTAGTCTCAAACACTCCTGTACCATTAATGATGTTATCTAAAGATTTCTCGTTTATTGAGTTAGAGGATGATATTTTAACTGTTGGTTGTGCTACACCTACAGGAAAGCTTCTCTCTTTTGCCAAAAAAAATAATTTAGCAGGTTTTGAGTTTATCTCTAAATTACCTGGGTCAATGGGTGGAATGATTGCTATGAATGCAGGTGTCAAGTCTTATGAAATTTTTAATATTGTAGATGCAGTTAAAATAGATGGCGTTTGGAAATCTAAAGATAGTATAGAGTATGGTTACCGTTTTGCAAATCTTAATGGTATAGCTACAGAGTTACGTTTTAATGTAAAAAAAGGATTTAATAAAGCTTTGCTTGAAGAGCTTGTTGCCCTACGTTCAAATCAACCAAAAATTGCTTCAGCAGGTTCTACCTTTAAAAACCCCAAAGATGATTTTGCAGGGCGTTTAATTCAAGAAGTTGGTTTAAAAGGGGTTTCAAAAGGAGCAATGCAGTGGAGTGATGTTCATGCAAATTTCTTAGTCAATCATGGTAATGGTACATTCGAAGAAGCAAAATATTTGATTGATTTAGCAAAAGAAAAAGTTTTAGATAAATTTGATATAGAGTTGGAGGAAGAGGTTAAAATTTTATAAGATTTATCCTATTCTTTAATGTTAATTCTTGATTTATTTATCTTTTTATAGTATAATCTGATTTAAGATGGATAGATTAAAGTATCATTGACATATATTTCCCTTATTTATATGCGAACTCCTTAAAAATATTGTTTTAGTCTATCGTCTTTACCCAATCACTCTATTTTAAATCAACTATAAATTCTATTTTAAAAGTAGAAATATACCGAAAAGTATAGGTAGTTCACTAAGTAGTTAAATTCTCTTCAATTCATCCCCGTCTTAGAGAACGGGGTTTTCTTGAAGTTTTTTGATAATTTTTTTTAATTACGCAGAAAGTGCAGCTTTAGAAGCCTCTGCTACTTTTGTAAATGCTTCAGGAGCATTCATAGCCATATCAGCTAAAATTTTTCTATCAAGTTCGATATTTGCAACTTTAAGACCATGCATGAATGTTGAGTAGTTCATATCATTTAATCTAGCTGCTGCATTGATTCTAACAATCCAAAGTCTTCTAAAATCTCTTTTTTTCTGTCTTCTATCTCTATATGCATATACTAATGAACGTTCTAACTGCTCTTTAGCTTTTCTAAAGTGTTTTCTTCTACCAGAATAGAATCCTCTAGCTTGTTTTAATAATCTTTTGTGACGACGGCTTCTAACCGTACCTGTTCTTACTCTCATGTTTTTCCTTTACCTATATACTATTTTTTAGCATTGGTGTCATTTTATTTTAAATGAACTTGTCCTAATATTTAGGAGTTATAGCTTTTTAATTAATCTAGTTAATCATCTCTTTAATATTTTTAGCATCAGCAGATGATATATATTTACTAGCTCTATTTGCTCTGTGATGAGCACCATCAACCTTTGTCAAGATATGACTTCTAAACGCAGTCCCTCTTTTGATTTTACCAGATTTTTTAACTTTAAAACGCTTTACAGCACCTTTAATGCTTTTCATTTTTGGCATGTGAATCCTTTCATATATATTGCTCATAGAGAATGAGGTCGCGTATTATACCCATATTGTTTTAAACTTATCTACTCTGGTACGCTAATGGTTTCAACAGCTTTAGAAATAGAGATATTTTCTCCAGAGTGAGATTTCATCATAACTGAATTTCTCTTTAGTATCTTTTTTTCTCCTACTTGAACAGGAACAGCAAATGCTCGAAGTTTTGAACCCCTGCCTTTATCTATTTTAGTTAATAGTCTAATATAATGTAATCCATCCTCTTTTGCAGACACTTGCATATTAATAGGGTATTTTTTTTGTTCAGGAGTAATTTCAAAACTTAGCTCTTTGTCAATAGAAGTTAGAGGTATTAATGCATCATCAAATGTTACTTTAACTTTCATAGTTCCATAACGAACAGTAGTTGTTAATGTAATGTTTACATCATATTTTTTACTACTTTCATTATTGTCTGTACTATGACTTAGATATGTCATATCAATAGGTGCCCCAGGTTTAGCATAGTGACCTATAGTTGTTCCACTCATAGACTCTGCATGAAGTCCCATAAGAATTAATGGTGCTGTTAAAAGTAATGTTTTTAGTTTCATACTGTTTCCTTTTTAGATTAATATTTTATATTTTATTTTACTATAGTTTTAGTTCTTTTCTTATAAAAAAGAGAGGAATAAAGAGTATAGTCAATAGAATAAGAGTTGTTAAAAAAATGTTATCAGGTAATGTAAGTCCCACACTAGCTGTAGTACTACTTGTACTACTATTAGATGAGCTATTATCACTGTTTGAATTATTATTACTTGATAAATTATCATCATTTGAATTATTATTGTTGTTGTTAGAGTTATCTACATTTGTAACTTTTCCTACAGATACAGAATAACATGCTTTATCAATATTATTTGAATCATATATATCTAATAGATAGTTACCTTTTGTTAGTGCCAAATTAGCCTTTTCAATACCAACTTTTCCACTTTCATTTATTGATATATTTTCAAAAGGCGAGGTTTTAAAAAGGGCAAACTCTGGGTCAGAACTATTTCCATTAGACTGTTTTACCTGAATAGGGTAAGTATCATTTTTATTAATAGTAAAACGTACATATTTATGATTACTTAGTTTGTTAAAAGTTCCATAATAATTAAGAGTACAAATATCTCCAATAGTTCTATCTACGGTTAACTCTCTATAGAGTGGCAAAGAACCCTCTTGAAGATTTGAAATACGATTTGAACCATAAATATCTTCTATAGAAGCAATATCTTCATCTCCAACAATAGCATCAATTTTTGATGTAGAACTAGGATTTAATTTTTTTAATTCTGTAATAAATGAAAAAATGCTTGTAAATGCAAGAGTATTTTTTTCCCCATTAGTTAACGTCTCATATATAGGTTTAAAACCTAAAGAGAGTCTGTCTGCCCCATCATCATGATTATCATATAAATCGTAAAGTATACGTTGAATAGAAGCTTCTGAAAACCAACCTGGGGTTTCATGTATTGCATGTTCTATATTCATATTCCATCCATTACTTCCCATAGTATCAAAATAGATAGGGTCATCTGTTACAATAGCAGAAAAAGCATTTCCAAATCCTTCACCAAAAGCAACTCGAATATCTAAATATTCACCAGTACCATGCATTCCACCTATATTGTCAGCCCTAGAAAATTTTCTTTCAAAATAGTGACCCCACTCATGAATAATAATATGGTCATCATACTCATCACTATCTCCTTGTTGGTCTCCTTGAATCATAATATTATCCTCTCCATCATAGTATGTTCCAGAACTAATATTGTTAAGAGACCAATTTGCTTTTAATGGAGGAAAATTGGCATTACTATCAACAGCAAGAATTTTTTTCATAGCTCTATATATAGAGTCAAGTATAGCAAAAGGAGGAGAATTCTTACTAGATGCTGTAGCAGTAAGATTACGAACAGAGTTAGAGAATCCACTATTTGAAAAGCTTCCTTCAATACCATAAAGAGCATCACTATCAGTATTATCTATTACTTTAACATCCCATCTATTCTCTTTTTTCATTTTTGCATAGACACGAATTTTGACATAAGTATTGCTTGGGATATTAGAGAGAACATAATCTCCATTATCATCTGTAAAGCTAGAGTCAACAAGATTGTTTGAACGGTCAATAGCTAAAACCATTACTTGTTTAGCTGTCTCTTGAGTAATATTTGAATAGTCTAAATAAGATGAGCCTCCTATATTTTTAGCATGAACACGTTCATAGTGAATGGTTCCTGAAATTTCTACAGCCTCAAGAGAGAGACTAAATAGAAAAAAAAGTAGAAAAAGATGAAGTTTACTAAATATCATAAGTGTCCTTAGTTTAATGTTTTGTTAATATGTTACTTTAACATATTATTTTAATAATTATTTACATAATTACAAATAATTGTAAATAAATTGTATATCTTTTTAATATTGAGGCATTTTCAATGGTTTTCTTTTTATTTGCCCTTTTGACATTACAGGTTTATATGTTCCTGCTTCTTTATTAAGTTTAACAACAAAACAGCTGTTATTAAATGATGCATCATAAACTTCTACAAGATATTTACCTGGGGTTAAATTAATAGATAAACTATCTGAACTAGAACCTTCTAGTGGAGACATTCCCATAGATTCAAGTGGATATTGGGCTTTATAAATAACAATATCTGGGTCTCCATAAGCACCACCATAAGGTTGTGCATCAAAAGTATAAAAACCTGTTTTATCAATATTAACTTTAATAAAAGTTCTATTTCCAAGTTTATTATACACTCCATATTGGTTTTGATTACACTGTCTAATGGATTGTCCTACTCTTAAATCTCTATAAATTGGTGTGGTATATATTCCCCCAGCTAAATTAGAACGGTATTTTCCATAATCATCAGAAATAGATGCAATTTGTTCAGATGCTACTATTTCATCAATTTTATATGATTTAGAAGGGTTTTCTGATTTTAGAGCATGAATAAACGAAAATATACTAGTAAAGGCAGGGGTATTTCTCTCTTTTGAAACCATTGCATTAAATATAGGTTTGAACCCTAAGTTTAGATTATCCCTTCCATCCTGATTTTTATCGTATAAATCATAAATAATACGTTGAACAGAAGCTTCTGAAAACCAACCTGGATTTTCAGGTTGGGCAGACTCTATATTCATTGACCAACCCGAACCTTGAGCGTATCCTGATGTATCAAAGTAGATAGGATTATCTGTAGCTATAGCAGATATGGCATTTCCCCACCCTTCTCCAAAGGCAACACGAATATCCAAATAGTCTCCTGTTGAGTGTGGACCTCCTATACTATCTGAGCGTGAAAATTTATCCTCAAAATAGTGACCCCACTCATGAATAATAATATGGTCATCATACTCGTCAGTATCTGAATTCGCATCTCCTAAAATCCATAAATTATTCTCTCCATCATAGTTAGATGTAACAATTTGTCCAATACTTCTATCTCCACTTGCCGCTACGTTATTAACCGACCAATTTACCGTTAATTGCGGAAAGCTAATATTAGGTTTTGCTGTAATTACTTTTTGCATAACGGTATTGATACTGTCCAAAATAGCAAAAGGTGCAGCTGTTCTTTGTCCTGAATATCCTTCTCCATCCCAACCAGAAGAGGCATGTAGATTTCTAATACTAGAAGTTGTTCCACTATCTATTAATGAACCCTCCATTACATAGGTAGCTTTCATATTTGTATTATCAACAACAGAGACATCCCACACGTCTTTTTTATACATTCTTGCATAAACACGAATTTTTACAGGGGTATTTTCTGGTACATAAACACTATATCTTCCTTTACTGTCTGAAGTAGTTGTATATAGTACTAATCCATTTTCATCAACAGCTTTAATATAAAGATTCTTTCCTGAAACTTTTTTTATATTGTTATAATCTAAAGCAATAAGACCATAATTTCCTTGTTTAAGCGGAACTCTATCATAAGTAATCGTACCTGAAATTTTAATACCTTCACCTTCTTTTACAGGTGCAATATTACTACATCCCACTGTGAAAAAAATTAAAAAAACTAAATATAAAGAATTAAGTTTTTGTTGAAACATGACAAACCTTTCACTAATATATACTTACAGTTTAGCATATAAAATAAAAAAAAGATATACTTATTTTTTATTCTTTTTTGTTAAGAAATGGAATATTCATATTTAAATTAATTATTCATTTGGAAATTTTATAAAAAATATTTTTAAATGATGAATTTAGAAAGAGTTAGCTAGAATAAGTTCAGAAATTACAAGGTAACCGTAGAGATGATATATAGACCAATTGTTCTTGATGAAGAGATAGTTTTTTCTAAAAAGAAATTCATTGTAAGTAAGACTGATACAAAAGGTAACATCCTTTTTATCAATAAAAATTTTTCTGAAATATCAGGATATACAGAAGAAGAGTTAATGGGAATGCCTCATAATGTGATAAGACATCCAGATATGCCAAGAGCTATTTTCTTTTTGATTTGGAACTCTTTAAAAGCAGGACGTGAAGTTTCAGGGGTAGTTAAAAATTTAGCAAAAAGTGGTAAGTATTATTGGGTTATTGCAGATTTTTCTATTAAAAGAGACAATCACGGACAGATTGTCTCTTTTACTGCTTTTCGACGTGCTGCTCCAAATCAAGTTATTGAAGAGATAGAAGAGTTGTATGAGACAATGCTTGATATTGAAAAAAAACATGGAATAAAAGGTTCATTGTCATATTTAGAATCTTTTTTAGAAGAGAAACATATGTCTTATGATGAATTTTTAGAAGAGCTTGTGCGACCAAAAGGGCTTATTGCTGTTTTACTTAATGGTTTTAAAAAGATGTTTTCTTAAACATCTTTTTAATTGATACGTATTTTTTCTGAACTCTCATAATTTGCGAAATTTGTATTGTCATCTATAACTCTTCTTCCATATAAAAATCTATTTTTATAAAATTTCTTTTGAGAAAATGAAGTAATCATTACTCTTTTACCTGCTGAACTAGCGTGAATAAATTGATTATTACCAATATAGATACCTACATGATTTACTCTTTTATGAAATCCTTTAGATGTATCAAAAAAGACCAAATCTCCTTCTTTCAATTCATCAAATGCAACTTTTAATCCTACATTTGCTTGATGACCTGAATAACGAGGTAGTGTAATTCCATTTCTTTTGAAGACATATCTAGTATACCCAGAACAGTCAAATGCTAATGGTCCATTTGCTGCCCAAACATAAGGTACACCTAAATACTCTTTTGCTGTTTCTAAAATTTCATCTTTTTTTGTAAAGGCTACCCAGTTATCTTCTATTTCAAAAGTTTGAGTATCTGACTCTGTACTTTCAGAATAGTCTATATCTGTATCAGTTTGAATATTAAGTGCCAATTCATCAAGAATAGTTGAATTATTATTAAATTGAGGATTTTGAGTTTTAGATGAGATATTCTCTGAAGTTTTTATATTTTTTTTAGTTATCTTTGTCTGATTTTTGTCTTTTGATTGGGGGGTAACTTTTGATGCTTTCTCTTCTATACATCCTGAAAATAGAATAGGTACACTCAAAAAAAGAAGAGAAACTTTTATAATTTTTTTCAAAAAATTCCTTTACAATTAATTATTAAAAAAAGTTAACCCATAATTGTGTAGAAATTGTGTAATAAAATAAAAAAAAGAGTTTATATTTTAAAAAAAAATAAATTTTATATTTATGTTACATATTATACTATAAATAATAGTTTTTAACTTAAAATATATAATTAATATTTATATTAAAATTATTTTTATATAAAGTCTATATCTCTAAAACTTTTAGCTGTGGGATTACGAACTTTTTTTAGTTCCATATCTATATATTCAAAATGATTTAATTTTTCTATAGAGGCAATAGTAGAGTAACGAGTTTTATCTCCATAATGGATATAAATAATAAAACCATTCTCATAAAGTCCTAAACGAGTAGCAGATGCTGTAGAGTATGTTGTTAAAATAACATCTTTTTTAGAGATAGATACAATATCAGCAAAAAACTCTTTTGTCCAAAGCAGTGGATTTCGTCTAGGGGAAAAAGCATCTTGATAGACAATATCTATTTTATCTTTTATTTTAGGAATAGACTCTCTTGCATCGCCTAAAAGTACATCTATTTTAAACTGTTCATCTTCATAATAAAAGTTTTGACTAACTTGATATATAATCTCTTTTAACTCATCAAACTCTTTAGGGTAAGCAAAATCTTTTAAAGATTCAATAAGCTCTTTATCAAATTCAGGAGAGAGTATATGTATTTTTATATTAAGTCTATTTTTTTTAATATAATAGAGTGTTGTAAAAGTGTTATAGCCTAAACCAAAGCATAAGTCTAGAATAGTAACAGAGTTGAACTCTTTTTTAATAGCTAAAGCAGGTTTTACATGCTTCTCTAGGCTTTCATGTAATGCACCATCTTTAGTAGAGTGGTAGGGTTCAGAAAACTCCTCTGAAAAGAGTGTATTTGTACCATCTTCGCACAGAATAACTCTTTTTTTAGAACGTAGGGCTTTGTTATACATCTAATATTTAAATACCTGCTTCATCTAACTCTTTAAATTTAAAGGCTTCTATAATATCTTCAATGGTCTCTTCTTCACGAACTACAAGTACCATCATTCCCTCATTCATAAATTCCATATAGGATTCATATTTATCTTTCATAATGATAAAGTCAACCCAATCACTATAATCTTCACGATTATTATAAAAAGTTGTCTCTTTTGCTACTCCTTCATCAAACTCTACTAATGCCCAATATTTAGCATCCATAACTTTTGTAATTTTAGCATTTTTTTCATCTTTAGAATCAACACAAATCCAAATTAACATCTATAACCCTTTAAGTTTTTTCTTTGATAGTTTTAACTCTTTATTATTCATAATTCCTATCTTTGCATCAAGTACCTCTTGGGCAATATTTTTTGCATCTTCAAGTGAATGCATTTTGTATGTACCACATTGGTAAATATTCAATTCAGGAATGTCTGATTGTTGTTTAACATTTAAAACATCAATCATTGATTTTTTCCATGCTTTAGCCACCTTTTTCTCTTTAGGTGTGCCAAGAAGTGACATATAAAAACCTGTTCGACAACCCATTGGAGACAAATCTATAATTTCTACTTTTTTTGAATTTAAGTGGTCTCTCATAAATCCTGCAAAAAGATGCTCTAGGGTATGGATACCTTTTTCACTTAAAATTGCTTTATTTGGTTGGCAAAAACGTAAATCAAAAACTGTAATATCATCTCCATTTGGAGTTTTCATTGATTTTGCAACCCTAACTGCTGGTGCTGGCATTTTTGTATGGTCTACTTGAAAACTATCTAATAATGGCATATATAATCCTTATGTTCTTTTTTAATTAATATTAAGTTGGAAATATACAATAATAATCATAAAATATGCTAATATATCAAAAATTAAAACAGGAAATTTTAATGAGTAAGTCAGAAGAGTTTGAATTAGCAATTAGAAAAGTGTTAGAGCTTATAGGAGAAGACCCAAATAGAGAAGGGTTATTAAAAACACCTTCACGTGTAACAAAAGCATGGGGATTTTTAACAGAAGGCTATAGCCAAGACCCAAAAGATATTTTAAATCAAGCTCTTTTTACAACATCTAATGATGAAATGGTAGTAGTAAGAGATATAGAGTTTTATTCTACTTGTGAACATCATATGCTACCAATTATCGGAAGAGCTCATGTAGCTTATATTCCAGATGGTAAAGTGGTAGGACTCTCTAAAATTCCAAGAATAGTAAATGTTTTTGCAAGACGTTTACAAATTCAAGAACAGATGACCGAACAGATAGCAGATGCGATTTTAGAAAGTATTAACCCTAAGGGTGTAGCAGTGGTATTACATGCACGACATATGTGTATGGAGATGAGAGGAGTAGAAAAAATCAACTCCACAACAGTAAGTTCTGCCCTACGAGGACTATTTAAAAGTGACCAACGTACAAGAAGTGAATTTTATAATATTATCAATACTCCTGCACCTTCTAACTTTTAGAAGGTTTGCATTTTTTTATAATCTCTTCACGCTCTTTAAGAAATGCAATCATCTCTGATTCATGCTCCTCTTCTTTTTTTAAAATCTTAATTTTTAACTCTTCTATCTCTTTTAATAAATTATGAATTTTTAATTTTTGTTCACTGTTTTCTAATAGTATTTTATTATTTTGGGATATTAATTCACTATTCTCTGTTTTACAATCTATTAGTTCTTGTTTTAAACTATCAAACTTTTTACTATTATCCTTTCGTTCAATTTTATCTTTTAACATTGATTTTGTAATTAGCCAACCAAAGATATAACCCAATATAATAGCTATTATGAGATATATTGAAATTTCCATTATAATTTCTGACATTATTTAACCCTTTTTAGATTTAATTTTATATATTTCTTTTCGTTTTTAATCTCTTTGCCATAGCCAATGGCTGAAATAAAAACAATA
>FPHN01000214.1_pt2 | contig 23619 bp, 26 predicted proteins | sample 1057391 | NCBI WGS metagenome assembly FPHN01 (sample SAMEA4473311, study PRJEB15554) | hydrothermal vent metagenome | biome: marine basaltic hydrothermal vent biome; feature: marine hydrothermal vent; material: water | place: Pacific Ocean | collected 2011-06-14/2011-07-23 | depth 1155 m | reverse complement strand
CAATATGTTAAAGAGTTAAGAAATGTAGAAAATAAACTTTCTGATTTTAAGCAGACACGAGATTATTTAAAGACGACTGTAGAGGCATTTGATAGCGATGTCTCACAAATTAAATTTACAATTAATAAAGGTATAGAACATGAAATAAAAAAGTCTATTATTACAGGTTCTATTATTCTTTTTATATTGATATTATTTCTTATTATTAAATATTTAGTTAACAAATATATGTCAGAACATGATTTGTATTATGGAACAAATAAAGTTATTAACTTTTTATTTATTGCTTTAGTTTTTATAATTTTACTTTTCTCATATTTGGAAAATGTAGAAAACTTAGTTAGAATTTTATCTTTTGCATCAGCAGGTATTGCCATTGCATTAAAAGATTGGTTTATGAGTATTATTGGTTGGTTTGTTATTTTGATTTCAGGCTCAATTCATGTTGGGGATAGAGTTAAATTTGTAAAAGATGGTTTTGAATATGTTGGAGATGTTGTAGATATATCAATTTTAAGAATTACTCTACATGAAGATGTAACTTTAACCTCTGTTTATAAAAATAGAAGAACTGGGCGTATTATTTTTATTCCAAATAATTATATTTTTACAGATATGATTGCTAACTACTCTCATGCAGGACTAAAAACAGTTTGGGATGGTATTGACTTTTATATTACTTTTGATTCTAATGTTGCAAAAGCACAAGCAATAGCTAAAGAAGTTACTAGAAAATATGCTAAGGGTTATACCGATATGACTCGAAAACAGTTAAACCGTTTACGAAGTAAATATAGCATTAGAAACACAGCAGTAGAGCCTAGAATTTTAGGTTTTTTAGATACTTATGGTGTGCGTATATCAGCTTGGTATTTAACGAACTCTTATGCAACATTAACGTTAAGAAGTACTATCTCTATGGAAATCTTATCAAAACTTAAAGAGGCAGATGATATTTTCATATCATATCCAAGTCAATCGTTATATATGGATAAACCAGCACCCAAGAATCTTGAAGAGAAAAGTGAAAAAAGTGAAAAAAGTATATTTTAAAACCTTTGGTTGTCGAACAAACCAGTTTGATACCCAAGTAATGATGTCAAAATTAAAAGATTTTGAACTAACAATGAACGAAGATGAAGCAGATGTAATTATGGTTAATTCCTGTACGGTAACCAATGGTGCAGACTCTTCTGTTCGTGCCTATATCAATGGACGAAGTCGTAAAAATCCAAATGCTAAAGTAGTCTTAGCAGGTTGTGGCTCTCACTCAAAAGGAGAGAGCCTTTTTAAAGATAAAAAGGTATTTGGAGTTATTGGTCACTCTGAAAAAGAGAAGATAAATGATATTTTAAAATTTAATGATAAACCTTTTTACCAGATAGGCGATTTAAAACATATAGACTCTACTATTGTAGAGGAGTTTATAGGTAAAAGTAGAGCATTTATTAAGATTCAAGAGGGGTGTGATTTTAGATGTTCTTATTGTATTATTCCATCCGTTCGTGGTAATGCACGAAGCCATAATGAAGAAGATATTTTGTTACAAATTCAAAAACTTGCTTCTAATGGTTTTGGAGAGTTTATTTTGACAGGAACAAATGTTGGAAGCTATGGAAAAGGTCAAAACTCTTCTATGGCAAAATTGCTTAAACGTATGAGCCAAATTAGAGGGGTTAGACGAATACGCATAGGTAGTTTAGAACCCATTCAGATTGATGATGAGTTTAAAGAGCTATTAACCGAGCCTTGGATGGCAAAACAGTTACATATAGCACTTCAACATACTTCTGACAAAATGCTAAAAGTTATGAACCGAAGAAATGATTTTAAAAGTGATTTAGAACTTTTAAATGAAATAGCTAATAAAGGCTATGCCATAGGTACAGACTACATTGTCGGACACCCAGGGGAAGATGAACAAGAGTGGAGTGAAGCTATTGAAAGAGTAAAGATTTTACCTTTAACACATCTACATGCTTTTTCATATTCTAAGCGTGACAATACCGTATCTGCAACTATGAAGCCCCAGATAAAAGGTAACATTGCAAAAGAGCGTCATAGAGAGTTAACAGCAATTATTAAAGAGAAAAATTTAAACTTTAGAAAAAGGTATAATACTAACCTAGAGGTATTAATTGAGAATGGAACTAATGGTGTTTATCATGGTTATGACCAATATTTTAATAAAATAGAAGTTACTTCAGCTGAAGATTTAACTTCAAATTGGATAAATATAGAAAAGGCAAATGTAAAAAATGATAAAAACATGGCAATCTATTAGTAAGAATCTTAGGATTATTATACTATCATCCATAGCACTACTTGTTATTCTTATTGTCTCTAACTTAGAGCATAGTGTTGAACTTATTAATAAACAAAGAGCTTTAGAAGAGATTCATAATAGTAAAACATTAAAAAAAATCATGGTCAAAGCTCCTTATATTTATCTGTATACTGATTCAGGTATTTATAAAATAGCTAAAGAGGCTATTGATAAAAAAGAACTTTTTTCAAATAATGATTCTCTTGTAGAGTATTACGAAGAATCAACAGAGACAACTGATAACGTAGTATTGATAGTACTACTTTTAAGTATGTTATATATCTTTTATATGATACGTGTAAGTCGTAAAACACAAATGGAGATAATTACACAACAAAAACAAGAGGCTGATAATACTCCTTTTAGAAATCAAACTATTCAAGCCATTCATTCTACTGTAACTTTTTCAGATGTAGCAGGGGTAGAAGGAGTAAAAGAGGAGCTTGAAGAGATTATAGACTTTTTACGTAATCCTTCAAAGTATAGAGCCTATGATATTCGTTTACCAAAAGGTGTTCTTTTAGTAGGTCCTCCAGGTGTGGGTAAAACATTGATTGCCAAAGCTGTAGCAGGAGAGGCAGATGTTCCTTTCTTTTATCAAAGTGCAGCCTCTTTTGTGCAAATTTATGTTGGTATGGGTGCAAAAAGAGTCTCTGAACTCTTTGCAAAAGCTAAAGAGATGAGTCCAAGTATTATCTTTATAGATGAAATTGATGCTGTGGGTAAAAGTAGAGGTGGACAAAATAACGAAGAACGAGAAGCTACCCTTAATCAACTTTTGACCGAAATGGATGGTTTTGAAGAGAGTTCAGGAGTAATGGTTATTGCTGCAACTAATAAAATAGAAGTTTTAGACGAAGCACTGCTTAGAGCAGGGCGTTTTGATAGACGTGTTCATATTCCTTTACCTGATTTTTATGAACGCCTTAGTACTATTAATCTATATCTAAAATCGAAACATCATACAATAGATGTAGAAAAAGTTGCTAGAATGACCATTGGTTTTAATTCAGCAGCTTTAGCAACCCTTGTAAATGAAGCAGCGTTATACTCTTTACGTCATGAAAAACCAATGATTACAGATTTTGATGTAGAAGCAGTAAAAGATAAAGTGCTTTTAGGTAAATTTAAAATTCAAACATTTACTGAATCAGAACGTCAAATTCAAGCCCTATATCAATCAGCCAAAGCTGTAACCGCTTCATGGTTAGAAGTAGAGTATGAAAAGATAGGAATTGTCTCATCAAGCTTTATTCCTCATGGTAATGAGATACTCTCTAAAACTATTTTAGAAAATGAGTTAAAAGTTTTATTAGCAGGGCGTATAATGACCCAAAAAGTCTATGGAGAACTATTTTCTAATGCCAAAGAGGATATAAAATCAGCAAAAGTTTTGATACATACAATAATTGAAGAGTTTGCTATGAGTAAAGATTATTTTTCATCTTCACAAGAGGCTCAACAGATGTTAGAGAGTATAAGTGATGAGGTTGAAAATCTTTTGAGCAAACTAGGAAATGTAGTTGAAAAGGTCAAAGAGTATCTTCTTGAAAATGAGTCTATTACTTCTAGCAAAACAAAAGAGATTATTAATGAAATATTTTAATGGCTTTTCTTTAAAAGGAGAAGAAGCTTTTTTCAAAGAGCAACTGATAGACAATGATTTTACTATTGCAGGATTCTCTTATGGAGCAATTAAAGCATTTGAGTATGTTTATAATGCTACAGAGCGTATAGACCGATTAATTTTACTCTCTCCTGCCTTTTTTCAAAACCATAAAAAATCTTTTACACGAACACAATTACGCTACTACAAATCAGATAAAAAAGCCTATACTCAACAGTTTTTAAAAAATGTTGCTTATCCAAGTTCTATAAGCTTAGATGAATATCTAAGTAAAGGTACTATAGAAGAGTTAGAAGAACTACTAAGCTATTCATGGGACAGCAAGAAAATTTTAGAACTTCTGAAACGAGGAGTTACTGTAGAAGTTTTTATTGGTACAGAAGATAAAATAGTTTATGCTCAAAAAAGTTTTGAGTTCTTTTCTGAGCTTGTGCCTTGTTATTTTGTTAAGGGTGTGGGGCATTTGTTGGAGGGATAAACTTTACTCTACCACCCCAATAACCTTAATCCCACTCAAAGCATTTTCTATAAAAAGAGCTAAAAGAAGTAACAAAGCGATTCCTACTGCTCTATTGTATAGTTTGTTTGCAGTTATGTAAATAAGCATAATGTTAGCAACGGTCATAAGTGCTAAGTCAAAAGCATATTTTTCTAAATTAATAGGTAAGTCTCCTGCTAATGCAGCCATACCAATAACTATTGTGGTATTGGCAATATTTGAGCCAATAATATTTCCGATTGCCATTTCTACTTTTCCTTTTAATACAGCAGAAATAGAAATTACTAATTCTGGTAAAGAAGTACCAAAACTGATTAGAATAACACCGATAGTCCATTCACTCACACCAAAACTTTTGGCAATGCTTGATGCTGAATCTATTGCAAAATGAGCTCCTATTATTATAAATATAAAGCCTATACTAAGTAATGCAATACTTTTAAACCAAGAGAAAGATTCTTCTGTATCTTCTTCTAAATTATCTCTTCCTAATCCTTTAGAGTCTTGAATTAAAAATAGTAAATAGGCAATCATTAGAATAATAAGTAAGCTAGCATCAAAGGTATTGATAACGCCATCCATTGCCATAAGTAAAAACATTAAAATAGCCATTAATGCCCAAATACTATCTTTTGCAAAAAAATCACGTTCAGTTACAAAACGTTTAGTAATTATAAAAATAACGGCCAATACTAACGTGATGTTCATAATATTACTTCCAACGGCATTAGCAATGGCAATTTCAGGTTTTCCCTCTAAACTAGCAGCAATACTAGCAGACATTTCAGGAAGACTTGTACCCAAGGCAATAAGGGTTGCCCCAATAATATACTCTGAGATATTAAAACGTAGTGCAATTCGTTCACTTTGATTGACAATAAAGTCAGCACCAAATATTAAGCCTCCCATAGCTAATATAAATATAACAACATCCATTAACTCTCCTCTGTTCTTATTATTAAACTTTTTGGAAGATGAAATTTATTAATTATCTCTTCTTCTTTTTTTCTCATTCCCCCATTATCAATTTCATGGTCAAACCCTAAAAGATGAAGCATACCATGTATAAATAGCAGACTTAACTCATCATCATTACTATGTCCAAACTCTTTAGCTTTCTCTTTAACAAAATCAGCAGATATAATAATTGAACCAAGAGGTATCTCTATCTCTCCTATAATCATATCTTTTTCAATAGGAAAACTTAAAACATCAGTTGGCATATCCTTTTTTCGATACTCTTGATTATATTGTTGTATAGTTTCATTTTTGCAGATGATAAGTTCTATTTCCCCGAATCTAAACTCTTTTTGAAGAAGTATAGAAATTTTTTCCAATAGATTGATATTAATGGTAAGGTTAGTAAGATTTTCAATGTTCAACATAGCTAAGAGTTTACCTAAAAATAGGTAAAATGTCTTTAAAAAAGGTGTTAATTATATGAAAAAAGCTGTATGTATTATTTCAGGAGGGATGGACAGTGCTTTAGGAGCAAAAATAGCACAGAACGAGGGCTATTCTATTATTGCCTTGCATTTTAATTATGGACAACGAACAGAAAAAAAAGAGCTGGACTCATTTAGAAAGATTGCAAAAAAAATGAAATGTATAGAGAGTTACGAGATAGATTTAGACTTTTTTAAGCAGATAGGTGCTTCTGCATTAATTGATGACTCTTTAGATATTCCAACATCTGGAATAGAAGAGGGTGTACCAATTACTTATGTTCCATTTAGAAATGGTATTTTTATCTCTATTGCTACAGCATTGGCAGAAAAGCATGGAGCAGAGGCACTCTTTATAGGTGTGGTAGAAGAGGATAGTTCTGGGTATCCTGATTGTCGTGATGGTTATATAAAATCTATGGAAGAGTCTATCAATTTAGGTACAAAAGATGAGACAAAGCTAAAGATAAAAATGCCTTTGGTGCATATGAAAAAATCAGAAATAGTAAAAAAATCAATTGAATTAAATGTCCCTTTAAAAGATACATGGTCGTGTTATAAAAATGAAGATAAAGCTTGTGGTATTTGTGATAGTTGTCGTTTACGTTTAAATGGCTTTAAACAGGCTGGTGTAGTTGACCCAATTGCCTATATAAGATGATTCAGACTTTTCTTATCCTAATTTAGCTAGAATCCTCGACAAAAATATAAGATGATTGGAGTCTATTTCATGAAGATGAATGGTGCACAGATGGTTTGTGAAGCGTTAATTGCCGAGGGTGTAAAGACCGTATTCGGTTACCCTGGTGGGGCTATCATGAATGTATATGATGAAATTTATAAGCAAGATGGTTTTGAACATATCTTGAATAGGCATGAACAGGCTTCTGTACATTCAGCAGATGGTTATGCAAGAGCTACAGGAGAGGTTGGGGTAGCAATGGTAACTTCTGGACCTGGTTTTACTAATGCTGTAACAGGATTAGCAACAGCATATATGGATTCTATTCCTATGGTTGTTATCTCTGGGCAAGTTCCACTCTCCTTAATAGGTACAGATGGTTTCCAAGAGATTGATGCAGTTGGTATTTCAAGACCTTGTACAAAGCATAACTATTTAGTAAGAGAGTTATCCGAACTTCCACGTATTATGAAAGAGGCTTTTCATATTGCACGAACAGGAAGACCCGGACCTGTTTTGGTTGATATTCCAAAAGATATTACTGCTGAATTTGGAGATTTTGTTTATCCTAAAGAGGTAAATATTCCAAGTTTTAAGCCTACCTATAAAGGAAATAATCGTCAAATTGAAAAAGCAGTAGGTGCTATTTTAAAAGCTAAAAAACCACTTCTTTATATTGGTGGTGGGGTTATTTTATCCAATGCTTCTGATTTGGTTCGTAAACTTGCAGAGATGGGTCAAATTCCAGCTGTTGAAACTTTGATGGCTCGTGGTGTAATGGGTGCAAAAAATCCATTGCTTCAAGGTATGCTTGGAATGCATGGTAACTATTCGTCAAATATGGCAATGTCTGAAACTGATTTAGTTATCTCTTTGGGTGCTAGATTTGATGATAGAGTAACAGGAAAACTTTCGGAGTTTGCTAAATACGCAGATATTATTCATATTGATATTGACCCTGCAAATATTGGTAAATTGGTAGATGTTGATTATCCTATTGTTGGGGATGTTAAGATAGTTCTTGAAAAGATGATTTCAAGACTTGAAGGAAAAATAAAACCTTCTCGTTACTCAGATTGGCTTGAAGTGTTGGCACGTTATAATAACTTGTACCCTCAATCGTATGTTGATTCTGATGAGGTTATTAAACCACAATGGGCAATTGAACGATTGGGCGAATTGATTGGAGAGAAAGCTATTATTACTTCTGATGTTGGTCAGCACCAAATGTGGACTGCACAGCACTATCCATTTGATAGACCAAGACAGTGGCTTAATTCGGGTGGACTTGGAACAATGGGCTTTGGTTTCCCTGCTGCTTTGGGTGCTAAAAAAGCATTTCCAAATAAAACAGTAGTAAATATTACAGGAGATGGCTCAATTTTAATGAATGTTCAAGAGTTGGTAACGGCTTCTGAATATAAAATTCCTGTTATTAATGTTATTTTAAATAATCACTTCTTAGGAATGGTTCGACAGTGGCAGACTTTTTTTTATGAAGAGCGTTATTCTGAAACAGATTTAAGTTTTCAACCAAACTTTAAAGCCTTAGCCGAAGCTTGTCATGGAATTGGTTATGATGTTAGCACAAAAGAAGAGTTTGATTTTGCTATTAAAGATGCTATTGAAAAAGATAAAGTGGCATTTGTTAATGTACAAATTGCACGATTTGAGGATGTCTTACCAATGGTTCCTGCTTCAGGAGCATTGTATAATATGATGTTACCTAAAAAAGAAGATAGTGCAAAGGAGAAAAAGTAATGGAAAATGTAAGAAGAGTAGTCTCTATTTTAGTTGAAAATGAAAGCTCTGTACTTTCAAGAATTTCAGGACTTTTTGCTGGGCGTGGATATAATATAGAAACATTAACAGTAGCACCTGTTCCTAATTCTAGTCTATCTCATATTACAATTGTTACTAAGGGTAGTGAACGTGTATTAGAACAAATTACAAAACAGTTACACAAGCTTGTTCCTGTTTATAAAGTTATAGAGCATGAAGAGATGGTTGAAAAAGAGATGGTCTTGGTTAAGTTTCCTATAGAAGATAGTTTAGCTGATATTCAAGCACTCTGTTTAGCCTATAATGGAGGTATTGTCAATGTTGGAATCAATATGTTTGTTGTTATGGTCGCTGATGAACCGTGTAGAGTACGCCATTTTATAGAAGCAATACAACGTTACAATCCAATTGAAATTGTACGTGGTGGTGTTGTTGCTATAGAGCGATAGAATAAGTACCTGACATGTTCTTGTTCCTAAGCTCTAGTTCAATGTCATTGAATTAAGGAATTTAAATTGTTATTTTTACGTGTAGGGTGTGATTGCTATCACACCATCTTTATGATTATGATAAAGTGGAAATTTTGATTTATAATATATTGGTGCGATAGCAATCGCACCCTACTTGAGCTGGAGCTATGGAAAGATAGAAACTACTAATATGAAAGAAAAAATATGAAACTAACTCAAATATGCAAAGAGATTAATCTTGAATTTTCTGGCGAAGATATAGAAATAACTGGGCTTCATACACTTACAGAAGCAACTCCCTCTCAAATCTCTTTTTTTAACGATAAAAAATATTTAGACCAATTACCCCTAAGCAATGCAGGAGCTGTTTTTATAGCTAGAGAGTATGCACATTTACTACCTAAAAGTACAATTCCTTTAGTTACAGATGAAGCCTATCTGAAATTGGCATTAGCTTCAAAATTTTTTGCTCATAAAATAGAGACAAAAACAGCTCATCCTCATATGGGTAGAGATTGTGATATTGATAAACGTGTACGCTTTGGAAAAAATGTAACTTTGGGAGATAATGTAACTATTATGGCAGGGGCTTATATTGGAGATGATGTAACTATTGGTTCAAATACACTTATCTATCCAAATGTCACGGTTTATCATCACTCTAAAATTGGTTCAGATGGCTATGGTTTTGCTCATACTAAAAGTGGAGAACATGTTAAAATCTATCAAAATGGTAATGCTGTTATAGAAGATGATGTAGAGATAGGAGCAAACTGTGTGGTAGACAGAGCAGTATTTGGAACAACCTATATTCGTAAAGGTACAAAGCTTGATAATCTAATTCAAATAGCACATAATTGTGATGTAGGAGAACATTCACTTATGGCTTCACAAGTTGGATTAGCAGGTTCTACAACAACAGGACGAAATATTATAATGGGTGGACAGAGTGGCACTGCTGGGCATCTGCATATTGGAGATTTTGTAACAGTTGCTGGAAAAGGTGGTGTTACAAAATCACTTAAAGGTGGAAAAACTTATGCAGGTTTCCCTGCTATAGAGCATAAAAGATGGTTGAAGCTACAGGCTAAAATATCTTCCTTGCTAAAACGTAAAAGTTCCTCATAAAATAAAAAAGTCCCAAGAAAGCAATACTAAAAAGTAGCCAAGTTGGGACATTTTTTAATAAATAATTAAACAGAGAGTTAAAATTACCTTTGTATGTAGTTTTTGCTAAATTACTATTAAAATTCATTCTACGCATAAATTTTGCTTCTCCCATTTTACTCATTCCTTTTAGCCCATTCTCTCCATAAGTTGATGCATAAAGAATATTTTTTGTTTTAGCTTTAGGCAATAGTTTAGAGTATTTTAATGCTTGTTTATTTGTTACTTGTAATAGTATTTGACTCTTTTTCCCAAAACGTGAAGAAAATTTCATTATTCTATTTAAATCTTTAAAATTTTTGGTATCTTTTAAAAGATTAAGAGTCTGTGTTAAACCAACTTTCTCATAAACTCTATTTATAGGTCTAAATAGAGTTTTTATACGACTAAGAGAGTAGCTATCTTTTGCAATTTTTGCCTCTGCTATAAGTTTTTTACGAAGCCAAGATGGCATTTTATTGGCTCTTTTAGCATATTTTAAAACAGATATAGATGTTTTTGCAGGGCTACTTGCTCCTAAGGTATAAATGGTAGAGATACTAGCAATTAGTCCCAAAGAAGAGAGTGCAACAATGACTTTATCTACTTCTCCATTGTTATAATAGTGTGAACCTTCTATTGATAAATCTCGAATATCCCCAATAAATAGAAAATCAGAAGCAATAGCAGACGCTTTTCCTATATCTTCATCAGATTTTCCTTCAATTATTCCCTCTATAAGTTTCTCTTGTTGATAGTCATAGCTTTCTCGCTTTTTTCTGATTTGTTGGAGTAATTCTTTACTCTTTGGATTTTTATTTACATAAGGATAGTCTATAAAATAGCTTAAATATTCATCTGCTTCACGGTACTTCTCTTCTTTAATAAGTTGTTGGGTATGGGGAATAGGGTCTATGTGAGATAGTGTTCTAATATCAAAGACTTTTCTCTCTTGCAGTAGAAGCAAAGAGAGAGTAATTAGTAAAAGAAGTGTGACATATATAAAGGGTTTATATAAAAATTTCATCCAAAATAGTATTGACGTAGTCATTAGCCTTAAAAGGAATGAGGTCATCTGGTTGTTCTCCTGTTCCTATATAATAGATTGGCATTTGCAGTTCATTTGCTATTGAAAGTACTGAGCCACCTTTTGCCGTTCCATCTAATTTTGTAATTATTATACCATCTATACCTATAAGTTCATTAAAGACTTTTGCTTGGTTTATGCTTGAACTTCCTTGAGTACCATCTAATATAAGCATTTTTCGATGAGGTGCATTTGGCATAGCTTTATTAGCTATACGTACCATTTTCTTTAGCTCTTCGCCTAAATTTGTTTGAGTATGAAGTCTTCCTGCTGTGTCAATTAGAACATGGTCTGTTTTTTTTGCTAAAGCTGATGAAATAGTATCGTAAACTACAGCTGATGGGTCATGCCCTTGTTGTGTAGAGATAATTGGTACATTTAATCGCTTTGCCCAACGTGTTAACTGCTCAATTGCTGCTGCTCTAAAGGTATCGGCTGCACCCAAAATAACAGAGTCTCCATTTTTTTGGTGCATACGTGCTAGTTTTGCAATTGTAGTTGTTTTTCCTGCACCATTAACACCAATAATCATATCAACAAAGGGTTTAGCCTCTATATCTGTTTTCCAGTCTGCTTTGTATTGAAAAACAGATATTAATGCATTATAGGCATTTCCTCTATTGATTGAGCTAGGTAAGCCTTCTAAAAATTTTTCAATTAGTTCATAGTTTACATCAGCTTCTAATAGAATATCTTCAAACTCTTCTTGAGTAATCTTCTTCTTTTTAACGGGTGCTACCTCTTTGATAGCATCATTTGTTTTACCAAAAACTTTTTTTAGTATATTAAACATTTCTTATTAACCTCTTTTTATCTTAATTATTTAGTTTTAGTAACAGTTGTTCTATATCGCTCTCTATCATCTCTTCGGGCATTGAACCTTCATAGTGAGTAAAGTACTTTCCCTTAAAAAACATAACCATAAGGGGCATAGAAAACTCTTGTGTTAATCCTAGTTTAGGAGTAATCATATGGGCAAACTTTAAATTTTCTTTTTGATTTTTTGAGATAAAAAAGAGTGCTTTCTGAGCATTAATAAATTTTTGAAAAGCTTCGTCTTTAATATCATCATGCACTAATGCACCCATAATAAAAAGATATTTCTTAAACTTTTTTTGTAAATTACTTAGATGAGGAATCTGCCCTCTACAAGGTGGACACCATGTTGAAAAGAGCGTAATCATTACAATAGGTTGTTGGATATTAGAAAAACTATAAATATCATCTTTCATTTTTATAGTAGAGGTCTGACCTTGTAAATCTTTAAATATAAATTTGTACTCTTGTGAAGTATGTTTTGGAATAGTATCTATTTTGATACTCTTTGTTTGAGTTAGAGTATTTTTATGAAAAAACTCTTTTTTTTCTGTAGTAGTCATTATTTCATTACCTGCAACAAATAAAAATATTAGTGTTAAAAGTATATTAAGTTTGTTTATCATTATTAAATATAGTCTTTTTATAAGTAAATTTTAGGGATTATATCAAAAAAAAGAGAAATTATGGATAAACAAAAATTTAGAAAGCTATGTTTGGAAAAAATTAGAGCTAAAAATAGGGGTAATCGTTATGTATTAGACAAATTGGTAGTAAAAAAACTTTCTGTATTAATAGAAAATAGAGCTTCTAAAGTTGTAATGCTTTATATTCCATTAAAAATAGAGATTAACATCCACAGTTTAATAAATCAGTTAAGAAAGGAGAAAAAGATTGTTTTAGTTCCATTTATGGAAGGTAAAAGCTTTAGGTTGGTAAAATACAGATTGCCTTTAAAAATAAAAAAATTTGGTGTAAAAGAACCTAATAATTCAAACAAATATACTAAGAAAATAGATTTGGCAATAGTTCCCATACTTGGGACAGATAGTACATTAAGACGCGTAGGATTTGGTAAAGGATTCTACGATAGATTTTTTGAAAAAAACAGTAAAAACATTAAAGAAATTATATTTGTTGGACTAGAATATTGTGTTAGTTCTGAAATTATAACCCAGAGTCATGATATTAAGGGTAATGGGTACCTTACACCTAAAAATAGTTTTTTAAATGAAAACCAAGGATTTAGGCTCCTTAAATAGGAGAAAAAATGATAGAAAATACATTAATATATATTATTTTTATGCTTTTAGGGGTAGTGATGACCTATCTTTTTATGCGTAATGAAAATAATAAGCAATTTAAACATTTGGAGGCTGAAGCAAAATCAAAAGCATCAGCGATAGAGTATGAAGCAGAGCATCTTTTACATGAAGCACAAATAAAAATTAAAGAAGAAGAGGTTCTTTTAGATAAAAAAATTCAATATAAAGTTTTAGAGGTTACTAAGCAGATAACAGAATTAGATTTAGAACGTAAAGCTTTACGTAAAAAAGAGAAAATTTTATTTAAAAGTAAAAAGAATATAGAAAAAAAAGAGAACTATTTAGAGGAATTAGAAGAGCAAAAAAAGAAGGAGATAGATTCTCTTATTTCTTTGTTATCTAAAGTTGCAGGATTGACGAAGGAAGAGGCAAAAAAGCATCTTTTAGAGCAAGTTTTTGAAGAGTCTAAGTTAGAGATAGCTCTTAGTGTAAGAAAACAAGAAAAGATTGCAGAACAAGAGGCAAAAAAACGAGCTAATTATATATTATCTCAAGCTGTTACTAGGTATGCAGGAGAGTTTGCAGGAGAGAGACTTATTCATATAGTTAATTTACCAAGTGATTCACATAAAGGACGTATCATTGGTAAAGAGGGACGTAATATTAAAAGCCTTGAACAACTTTTGGGTGTTGATATTATTATTGATGAAACACCTGGTGTGATTATTGTTTCAAATTTCAATCTCTATAGACGAGCTATTGCAACTAGAACAATAGAACTTTTAATTAAAGATGGAAGAATTCATCCTGGACGAATTGAAAAAGTTCATGCTAAAGTAAAAGATGAATTTGAACAAAAAATTCTGGAAGATGGTGAGAATATTGTTGTTGAATTGGGTCTTTTACCTATGCATGAAGAGTTAATGAAATTAGTCGGACGAATGAGATATCGTGCTAGTTATGGACAAAATGCCTTGGCTCATACTTTAGAAGTGGCAAAATTGGCATCAATTATGGCAGCCGAAATGGGTGGAGATGAGAAACTAGCATTACGAGCAGGACTTTTACATGATATTGGTAAAGCGTTGACACAAGAGCAGGGAGGAAGTCATGTTGAGTTGGGAGTTGAAATTTGTAGACGTTATGATGAACATCCAACAGTTATTAATGCAATTTATGCTCATCATGGTCATGAGGAGCCTGATGGAGTAGAGTCAGCAGCTGTCTGTGCAGCCGATGTATTGAGTGCAACACGACCTGGTGCTAGAAGGGAAGTTCTTGAAAGTTTTGTAAAGCGTGTTAAAGATATTGAAAAAATTGCTCTCTCTAAAAAAGGGGTAATTGATGCTTTTGCTATAAATGCAGGTCGAGAGATTCGTGTTTTTGTAGATGCAGGAAAGATTGACGATGCAAATGTCTATTTATTGTCTAAAGAGATTGCAAAAGAGATAGAAAATAAGATACAATATCCTGGCGAAATCAAAGTTAATGTAATTCGTGAAAAAAGAGAAATCCAATATGCAAGGTAGTAAGAGTGAGTAATTATAACATTACAGCACATATGAGAATGGAAGAGCGTTATGAGACACTAAGTCTGATTTTTGAAAATAGAGAAGATTTATGTAATGATGTAAAGAGTGCTATTGATAAAGTAAAGGCAGAGACAGGGATGACTCCTTTTATTTTTGAGAAAATTTCTAAAGATAGAGCCGATTTACATGGAATTTATATTGAATTTCATGACGATATACACAGAGTAGGTGGAGGTTTTTTTACAAAGCTTCTTGCAGAATTAAAAATTGATAAATGTGAGACAGATATATGAAAAAGATACTATTAACAGTAGTAGCAATGCTTTTTATGGTGTTTACAGGATGTAATGCAAAAGATAGCAATGTTACAGTCCCAAAAGTAGAGAAGAGTGATAAAAAGCAAGAGGGAACTTTGGTTACTTTAAAAACAAATCAAGGAGATATTGTTTTGAAAATGTTTCCAAAAGTAGCTCCTTTAGCTGTTGAAAACTTTGTGACCCATGTAAAAGATGGGTACTATAACGGTTTGATTTTTCATAGAGTTATTAAAGATTTTATGATTCAAGGTGGAGACCCTACAGGTACAGGTAGAGGTGGAGAATCTATTTGGAAAAAAGAGTTTGTTAATGAGTATGCACCTAATGTAGTATTTGATAGACCATTTCTATTGGCTATGGCAAATCATGGACCAAATACAAATGGTAGTCAGTTCTTTATTACAACAAAAGCAACTCCATTTTTAAATGGTGGTTATACTATTTTTGGAGAGGTTGTCTCTGGTCAAGATGTTGTTCGTAAGATTGAAAATACAAAAACAGGAATGGCAGATAGACCAATAAATGAGCAAAAAATAGTTAAGGCTACTGTTAAGAATTAATGCAGAAGATAAATCTTGATTTATTACGCCAAGAGCGTTTAAAATGTCTTGAGTGGAAAAATATAAAATCTTTTTGGGAGGCTATTTTAGCTCTCCCAACTCCTAGAACTATAGAAATTAAGCTCTCTGATACCATTGAAATAATAACTACTGGTTTAACTAGGGAAGATGAAGAGTTTATATATAATACTGCTAAACTTATCTCTCCTTGGCGAAAAGGTCCATTTAGAGTCTCTGAAACTTTTATTAATAGCGAATGGAAAAGCAATTTAAAATATAATCTATTGCGACCACATTTTGATTTAAAAGATAAAATAGTAGGGGATATAGGTTGTAATAATGGTTATTATCTTTTTAAAATGATGGAAGATAAGCCTAGAAGGCTTGTTGGTTTTGACCCATCTGCTATAACCTATTGCCAATTTAAGTTTTTAGAACATTTTATACAGAGTGGAATTAGATATGAATTATTAGGTGTAGAGCATGTAGAGTTTTATGAGCATAAGTTTGATGTACTATTTTGCTTAGGGGTACTCTATCATAGAGCAGACCCTATTGGTATGTTAAAGTCACTTTTTAAAGGTTTAAATAAGGGTGGAGAACTTATTTTGGATACTTTTATGATTGATGGAGATGAAGATATTTGCTTAACTCCACGTGACCGTTACTCTAAATTGCGAAATATTTACTTTATTCCTACTGTATCTGCTTTAAAAAATTGGTGCTATAGAGCAGGTTTTGATGAGATTGAAGTTTTAGATATTGTTAAAACTAAATCTTCAGAGCAACGCAAAACAGAGTGGATTAATACACAATCTTTGGATGATTTTTTAGATAAAAATGACCAAAATAAAACGGTGGAGGGATATCCTGCACCTAAAAGAGTATATATTAAGGCTAAAAAGCTAAAGAAAACAGATTAAATAGTAAATTTATTTTCAAATGAGTAAAAAATAAGGTATAATTAAAGTAATATAAGTTAATTCATGTAGCTTTAAGAAAATATAATTAAAAGTTTTAAAAAAAATATCTTATCTTTAAATAAGTGTTATTTTGATATAACTTTTTACTATATCATAAATTAGGATAATAATGAGAATATTAACCATTGGTTTTGATGATGAGTTCATAAAAGAGTTGGAGATTGAGCTTGCAAAGTATTTTATCTGTATTGTTGATAATGCAAGAGATTTATACGACGCAACAAATTTTACAGACTTTAGACACTATGAGCTTATCATTATCGTAGATGAAGGAGAACGCTATACCTTAGAAAAGTACAGCAATGAAGTAAAAAAGAAAAAAAGAGAGACAAAAATTATTGTTTTAACCAAAGATATTAAAAATCAAATCCCTCTTTTCTCTTTAGGTGTGGATGATGTGTTGGTTAATCATATTGATTCTGTAGAGCTTATAGCCGTTAGGGTTCTTTCGAATATGAGAAAACTTTTTGGAACGCAGATAGATGTTGGAAAATTAGTTATTGATATTGCCAATAAAAAAATAGAATATGATGATAAGATAGTATCTTTAAATGGTAAAACATTTGATATTTTGGCATATTTGGCATTAAGAGAAGAGAGAGTTTTCTCTAAAGATGAAATTATCAATGCTCTTTGGGAAGAGCCTGAGTATGTTTCTGATAATACTGTTGAAGTAGCAATTAACCAAATTAGAAAAAGATTGAAGAGTATTTTAGGTTTTCAAGTTATTCATACAGTACGTCGAAGAGGATATAAATTTTCTTACGAAAAAAAGAATAATTCTTAGGAATTATTCTTTACATAATTAAGCCATACGGGCATTCCTCTTTGTTCTTGTCTTAATGTAGTACTCATGCCATGCCCTGGGTATACTGTAAAATCATCTTTAATTTTCATTGCTTTTTCTAAACTTTTAGCCATTGCTTCTCCTGATGAAAAAGGAAAGTCCCAACGTCCTATGGATTGTTGAAAAAGAAAATCGCCAGAGAACCATACATCTTCTATTTCTATAATAGAGTTTCCAGGAGTATGTCCTGCAAAATGACGATATTGAACTTTTATTCCATTAATAGTTAAAAGTTCATCATTGTCTACTAAAATATCTGCCTTACTTTTTGGAGGATTTTGTCCTAAGACACACTTTTCTAACATAAAGGCATCATTTTTATTAATATAGATAGGTATTTTTAGTTTCTCTTTTAACTCTGCATTTGACCAAACATGGTCATAGTGTCCATGAGTATTTAAAATAGCAACAGGATTAGTTGTATTGTTTAATACCCATGACGTGGCATTTACACCAGGGTCAATAATTAGCTCTTTATTATCAATTGTAACAATATAACAGTTGGTTTGGGTTGCACCCATGGGTTGAATTTTAATTTCCATATTATTTAGATTTCCTATTTTATTTGGTATAATTGTGTTATGAATATATATAAAGTTTTAGAAGAAGCGATTACAAGTGATTGTATCGAAATCAAAAAAAAACTCACTCAACAATGTCTTGAGTATTGTAGCCAAAATGAATTTATATCCTCCCAAGGATTCTCTCCTATTCTCTTTAACGAACCTTCCTATAGTAAGAGATGTACAATAGTAGAACCCAAAGCATTGAAAACACGAAAAGATTTTGATACAAAAGAGGGGTTAGCTGTATTAGTACATGCTATTTCTCATATAGAGTATTCAGCTATTGATTTAGCCTTAGATGCAGTTTATAGATTTCCACAAATGCCTATAGAGTATAAAATTGATTGGTTGGAAGTGGCAAATGATGAGATTCGTCATTATAAAATGCTAGATGATTTATTAAATGATTTAGGTTTTTATTATGGAGATTTCCCCGTACATTGTGGACTTTTTGATGCATCTATACATACAGCAGAAAATAGTTTAGAGCGTATGGCAATTATTCCTCGTTATTATGAAGCAAGTGGCTTGGATGTAAATCCTCAAATTATTAAAAAATTGGATAATAAACGTAAACTTCCTAATGTCAAAAAGTTGATTGATGCTCTTGGAATTATTTATGATGAAGAGATTATACATGTTCAAAAAGGAGATAAATGGTTTAAATATCTTTGTGATAAAGAGAGTTTGGACTATTCTGTCTACTTTAAAATATTAGATAAGTATAAACTTTTAAGTAAATATCGTCCACATATCAATGTTGATGCTAGACAAAAAGCTGGATTTTCTTGTGTAGAATTAAGTAAATTGGGTAATATAGAGTGCAAATGAATATATAATAACAAAAAATATTAAAATTAATTTATATTAACATGAAATTTAATGAAAATATAGTATACTAAACACTGGATAAAAAATAAATAAAGTGAAATAATATGCAAAATAAAATAGAGTTTTTTAAACCATCGATTCATGATAATACAAAACAATATATAGATGATGTTCTAACATTTTCAGATAATCAAAAAGTTGAGAAGTTAGAAAACTCATTTAGAGAATTTATTGGCTGTAAACATGCAATTGCAACTAGTAGTGGTACTTCTGCACTGCATTTAGCTATGTGTGCTTTAAACTTCAAACGTGGAGATAAGGTAATTTGTAGTATTAACGTTTTTCCTTCTATTCCTCAGGCAGTTAGACATTTTGATGCAGAACCAATTTTTGTAGATATTGAAAGTAAAAATTACAATATTGATTTAACTAAATTGGAAGTTGCTTTAAAAAAGAATCAAAGTAAAAAGTTAAAAGCAATCGTTGTTAACCATATGGCAGGTCATATTCTTGATTTGGAAAAAGTTTATGCTTTAGCAAAAGAGTATAAAGTAAAAGTTATCGAAGATGCATCAAATGCAATGGGTGCAAAATATAAGGGTAATTATATTGGAAATACAGGAGCAGATATTACTGTTTTCTCTTTTGCTCCACATCTATGTAATTCTCTTGTAAATGCAGGTATGTTGGTTACTAACGACCCTAAAATACATGAACGTGCAGACCTTTTAGCTTTTCATGGAATGAAGGGTAGAGTTCGTGATGAGTTTGGAAATGTTAATTACATTTATGATGTCGTTGATATTGGTTGGAAATATGATTTAGGACAACTTGAAGCAGCATATTGTTTAGCTGATTTTGAAGCTTTAACAAAGAAAATTAAAAGAAGACAAGAGATTGCTTCTAAATATAATGAAGCCCTTTCAAATTTGAAACATGTACGTTTACCAAACTTAGCAGATGACGATATTGTTACTCAATATATTGTTGAAATTGATAAAAATCGTGACTTCTTTGTTAACGAACTAAAAAAAGAGGGTGTTAATATCTCTGTACATTATATGCCTCTACATTTAACAGAGTATTATAAACAGAAATACTCAATGAAAGTATTTGATTATTCAGTTGCATTAGGCTGTTTTCAACGTGTAATGTCCTTACCTATATATCCTTCATTAACAAATGAAGAGGTTGATGCTGTATGTAATGCAGTTAAAAAAGTAGCTGCTGCTCATATTTAAATGAGTCAGTATAAAAATTCTGTCTCTTTTTTTGAGAGACTTTTTTTTAAACCCAATGTTCTTGATTGGGGTGTTATTCTTCTACTCTCCCCTTTAGCTTTATTATATGCAACAATTATGCTTTTTAGAAGAGTTCTTACTGTAAAAAAAGAGTATTCTATTCCGATTATTAGTATAGGAAATCTAACTGTAGGAGGGTCTGGAAAAACACCTTTTGTAATTGCATTGGCTTCCCGTTACAAAGAGCTTACTGTTATCTCTCGAGGTTATGGTAGGCAGAGTAAAGGTTTGGTAGAAGTCAGTTGTGATGGTAATATTTTAACAGATGTTTTTGCTTCAGGAGATGAAGCCATGCTTATGGCAAAATCATTGAAGAATGCTTCTGTTATTGTTAGTGAAAACCGTCATGTTGCTATAAATCTAGCTATTAGTAAAGGTGCTAAAATTATTTTCTTGGACGATGGATTTAATCGTGTAGATATTAAAAAATTTGAAATTCTTCTTTTTCCAAAAAATATTAAAAACTACCTACCTTTTCCTGCTGGACCTTTTCGTGAGTTTTATTTTTTTAAATTTTTTTCAGACTTAAATCTTTATGAAGAGGTTGATTTTAAAAGAGAAGTTACTTTTGAAAACGAGACTCCAAAGATGTTTCTTGTAACAGCTATCTCTAATCCTGAACGGTTAAAACCTTTTTTAGTTAATAAAAATATTATAGGAGAATTATTTTTAGAAGACCATGCCTATTTTGATGAAAAGCTTTTAAAAGAGAAAATGTTGTCTTTGGGTGCTACTTCTCTTTTAGTTACCCAAAAAGATGAGGTTAAAATGAAAGATTTTCAGTTACCCCTTTCAGTTATGAAGCTAGAATTACAGATTAAAAATAGAATTTTAAAGAAAATTGATAGCTACATTGGAGAGTATAAGTATGAAAGATAAATTAAATATTGTAAAGACCCTATTGGATGCCTTACCATATATTACAAAGTTTAGAAATGAAAAAATTGTTATTAAATATGGTGGTTCTGCTCAAACTTCTGAACTGCTTAAGCAACAGTTTGCACAAGATATAGTATTGCTTCATACTGTAGGTATGAAACCAATTATTGTTCATGGTGGGGGTAAAAGTATTAGTAATCTATTGGATGATTTGGGTATAGAGACAAAATTCATTGATGGACAAAGAGTAACAACTAAAGAGGTTATGCGTATAGCTGAAATGGTACTCTCTGGAGAGATTAATAAAGAGATTGTCTCTCTATTAAACAGTCAAGGTGGTTCAGCCATTGGTTTATCTGGAAAAGATGCAAAGCTTTTAGAAGCTGTTCCTAAAGATTTTGAAAATTTTGGATATACAGGAGTTATTCAAAATGTTAATCCAAAAGTGGTTTGTAATATAATTGATGATGGGTTTGTACCTGTTATTGCTCCGATTGCTTCTTCTTCGACTATTGGACATCCTGGGTTTAATATCAATGCAGATTTGGCTGCTAGTCAAGTTGCTATTGCTTTAAATGCAAGAAAAATAGTCTTTATGACCGATACAAAAGGTGTTTTAGATAAAGATATGAATCTACTCTCTAATTTGGATATACATAAAACAAATACTCTTAAAGCAGACGGCACAATTTATGGTGGGATGCTTCCTAAAGTAGATGCATGTATAGAAGCATTACGTGGTGGAGTCAAAAAAGCACATATTATTGATGGACGAGAGGAACACTCCATATTATTAGAGATTTTAACTTCCTCTGGTATTGGAACTTGTCTTGAGTTGTAAAATATTTAGTGTGATTTTTTTAGATATATTCTCTATAGAGTCTGTAGCATCTATTAATAGGTAGGGAATATCAAGTTTTTCTAAACTTTTCTTCATATGGGTTTGAACAGAGATAAGATACTCTAGCCCACGCAGTTCTATACCATCAAGAGTTTTTTCTGAGGTTCTCTTTTTTAATGTCTCTATATCAATAAGAAAAAGTATGATTAAATCAGGGAAATTACCTTCAAGTGCAAAGCTATTTAGTTCTACTAAATAGTCAAAATCAAAATCTCCATTGGCTAAAGCATATCCAATACCCGACAAAAATCCTCTATCAGAGATAATGATTTTATCTTGGTTTTTTTTTATTACTTGTATATAATGTTCTGCTCTATCTGCTAAAAAAAGTAAAAGTTCAGCTCGTTTTGAAGAGAGAGAATCTTTAAGAAGTATCTCTCTGGCTTGTTTTCCAAATTCTGTTCCACCTGGTTCTTTTGTTACAATAACATTATCAAATTTTTGAGCTATCAGTTCAACTTGTGTGCTTTTACCACAGGTATCAATGCCTTCAAAAAGTATATACATCTATAGAACCTTTTTTGTTAAATTTGATTGAATATCTTCTAGTATACAATGAGGAACAAGATGCTCAATTTTCCCATTAAAGGGTAAGAGTGAACGAACAATAGACGAGCTAATAAAAGCATACTCTAGGCTTGGCATTAAAAAAATGGTTTCTAGCTCTTTTTTTAGTGAAGCATTTGCATAGCCCATTTGAAACTCATACTCAAAATCACTAACAGCTCGTATACCTCTAATAACAATATTAGCTTCTAACTTATCAGATAAATCAACTAAGAGTGATGAAAAACCAATAACTTTTACATTAGACAATGATTGTACAGGTTTTTTTGCCATCTCTATACGTTGTTCAACACTAAACATCGGTTTTTTCTTTTGATTGTCTGCAACGGCGACAATAATCTCATCAAACATGGTTGATGCACGGGTTATAATATCCACATGTCCATTGGTAATAGGGTCAAAAGTTCCAGGATAAATTGCTCGTCTCATAGTTATTAATTCCATCTTTCATATAAATTGTTCTCTATTCCTAAAACATCATACCATTTTCCAATGATAAATCGTTCCATATCTTCAATGCTATTTGCTTCTGAATAGTACCCCATAACAGGGGGTGCTATAATAACATTTAATTTAGCCAGTTTTTCCATATTTTCTAAAGCAATAGCTGAAAAGGGTAATTCTCTTGGAGCTAAAAGTAACTTTTTTTGCTCTTTTAATGCCACAGAAGCAACTCGTGTAACAAGATTATCTGCAATTCCACAAGAAATTTTTGCTAAAGTGTTCATGCTACAAGGAATAATAGCTGTGGCATCGACTTGAAAAGAGCCTGAAGCTATGGCTGAAGCTATATTTGAGTTATTATGAAGGTTAATATTTTGATTTTCAAAATGGTTTACGGTTAAGGCATTATTTGAGCTAATAATATGAATTTCTATATGTTTAGGGAGATATTTTATAAATTTTATACCAAGCTCTACACCTGATGCACCTGTAATGGCTACTACTAGTTTCATTGCTTTCCTATGTCGTCAAATTCTAATATGCATTCCCAAGCAGGAGCTTGGGAACGAGAGTAATTCATTGGCATTGATGTTTACATCCGAATTATTTGATTAAAAGTATATCGAAAAAAATTAGTTAAGGGAAAAAAGGAGAAAAAATGTGGTACCACAGGTCGGATTCGAACCGACACGCCCTAAGGCAGAAGATTTTGAGTCTACCAAGTCTACCAGTTCCATCACTGTGGC
>FPHN01000198.1_pt1 | contig 23868 bp, 27 predicted proteins | sample 1057391 | NCBI WGS metagenome assembly FPHN01 (sample SAMEA4473311, study PRJEB15554) | hydrothermal vent metagenome | biome: marine basaltic hydrothermal vent biome; feature: marine hydrothermal vent; material: water | place: Pacific Ocean | collected 2011-06-14/2011-07-23 | depth 1155 m | reverse complement strand
GTGGCAAGTCATGCGTTTAATGTTCTTGATGCTAGAAAAGCGATTTCACAGGCTCAACGGCAAAACTATATTTTAAAGGTTCGTGAGTTGTCTATTGGGTGTGCTAAATTATATAAAGAGCAGGAATCAGAGCGTAATGAACGTGTAAACGCGTAGGTCGGGTTGCCCTCATCCCGACAATAATTGGCATAAAATAATATTTTAAATATTTATCCAATTTTTATAAAAATTAAAAACAAATTTAATGTTTGAATAAATGTCGGGATGAGGGCAACCCGACCTACGGAATCGAAAATGAAAATATCAGAAATATACCAAAAATTAAATACTATAAGCCCTTTTGAACTACAAGAAAAATGGGATAACTCTGGTCTACTTGTAGGGGATATGAACCGAGAGTTTGAATATATTGCTTTAGGTTTAGATTTAGATAGAGAGTCTTTAGAACAAGCCAAAGAGAACACACTTTTTATAGTACATCACCCACTTATTTTTTCAGGGCTAAAAGAGTTAGATTTTTCTGTTTACCCTGCTAATTTATTAGAGATAATGGTAAAAAAGAACCTTTCCCTTATTGCCATGCATACTAATTTTGATAAAACTCATTTAAATGCTTATGTATTTGAAAAAGTATTAGGATTTAAAAAAGAGTTTCAAGATGATTTTATTTGTAGAACTACAGGCTCTTGGTCAAAAGATGAATTAATTAAACTTTTAAAAGAGAGACTTGGTCTGGAAACGTTAAGAGTTGTATCTCCAAAACATAAAATTACTTCTATAGCTTTAACCACAGGAGCAGGAGCTTCGCTTATGGATGAGGTAGATACGGACTGTTTTTTAACTGGCGATATTAAGTATCATGATGCGATGAAAGCTATGAGCCAAAATTTGATGATGGTGGATATTGGTCATTATGAGAGTGAGAAATTTTTTGGAGATGTGCTGAAAGTGGAGTTGGAAAATTTAGGACTTTTGGGTATAATCACGCAATCACAAAACCCATTTGAAATAATATAGTATATTTTTAGAAAATTGGTACTGCAAAAAGACGTTTAAACCCCAAAGGATAGAGATTGAACAAACATTTAGAAGAGTTAATAGACCTTTCAAACTTAGATAAAGCGATTGATGACTTTACGCCACTTATTGTTACAGCACAAAAAAAATTAGCAAGAAGAGTAGAAAAAAGAGATGATATTGTAAAAAGAATGGATGTTCTTAATGAAGTTATCAAAAAAGCAAACTCTTCAGCACTTGCTTATGAGGAGCAAATTAGAACATTAAATGAGCAGTTAATACTTGGTGTAGCTAAAGAGAAAGATGTTAAAACTGAAAAAGAGATGCAAGCTCTCTCTATGGAAGCTGAACTTGCTAAAGAAAAATTGACTCATGCTAATGAAGAGATTGACCGTCAACAGATAATTGTTGCTTCTAAAGAAGAAGAGCTTATTAAAGTTCAAAAAGAGTTAGATATTGCAAATGAAGAGTTAGAAAAAATTTCTACAGAAGTAAATGAGAAATTAGCATCTATTGATGCTAATAAAACTAAACTTTTTGGAGAACGTGAAGAAAAAACAATGGCTATTGATATGAAGATTCTTTCATTTTATGAAAAAATTCGTATTTGGGCTAAAAATACAGCTGTTGTTCCTGTGCGAAAACAGGCTTGTTATGGTTGTTATATGAAGCTAAATGAGAGTACTTATGCCACAGTTATTAAATCAGAAGAGATTATTACTTGTCCTCATTGTGGTAGAATTATGTATATTGAACCTCAAACAGCAGAGACAGAAGCCTAGTCGCTTCTTTTATAGATATGATGATGGATAAAGTTTTTTTTATCCTATATACTATTATAATTACAATAGTATATTTTATATCTCTTCCTTTCTTATTATTTTTTTCAAAGAAACAGATTAAATATAGATTCTCTATTCCTGCACGATTTTTTTTACAAAAGAATAGACCTTTAAGCCCCAATGGAATTTGGTTTCATGTTTGCTCTTTTGGAGAAGCTAGGGCAATTTATCCTTTGTTAGATGCTTTGCCAAAAGAGGAGTTACGATTAACAGCAACTACACAAACAGGTTATGAAGCAATCTCTCTGAAATCAGAGAAAGAGAGTCGTTATTTGCCTTTTGAACCTCTGCTTTTCTCATGGTTAAAATCTCAAAAGGTTCTTTTGGTTATGGAGGCAGAATTTTGGTATCTGTTGTTTGCTTTGGCAAAAAGTCGTGGAGCAAAAACCTTGCTTATTAATGCTAGAATGAGCGATAGGTCATTTCCTAGATACAAACGAATTGTTTTGTTATATCGTCAAATTTTTAAATATGTTGATGAAGTGTATGCTCAAAGTCAGAAAGATAAAGAGCGTTTAGAGTTTTTGGGTGCAAAAAATATTAAAGTTATTGGTAATATTAAATTAGCAAATATTCCAAAACCTAGCAGAGAACTAACTAAACCAAAAGTTTTGTTTATTTGTGGTGCAAGTACACATGAGGGAGAAGAAGAGCTTATTTTAGATGCTTTTGTTAATCTTAAAAAAGAAGAGCCAAAGGCTAGATTAATTCTTGTGCCACGTCATCCTGAACGTTTTAAAAAAGTTTCTTCTTTGGTTGAAGCTTGTGCTAATGAGAATCACTACTCTTGGCATAACTATTCACAGAATGAAGCATTAAATTCTGATATAATAGTAGCCGATGTTTTAGGGGAATTGGTTAATATTTATGCTGTTTCTGATGTGGTAATTTTGGGTGGTGCTTTTGCCAAAGTTGGTGGACATAATGCAGGAGAAGCAGCCCAATTTGGATGTAAAATCATCTCAGGAGAGCATTACTTTAATCAGCGAGACATATTCTCTATGATTGAAGGAATTGCCATTGTATCGGAATCAAATTTGTCACGTCGTTTACAACAACATGCACAATTAATACCAACAAAAATTATACAAAGAACAGATATAAATCCTATATTAGAATCAATTAAAAGAGAGTTATAAAATGGAAAAAGCCTATAAGTTACTTGCCCAGCAAGAAGGGATTTCAAATAAGAAAGCCAAAGATTTAATCGACAGAGGTTTGGTTTATCATTTAGATAGAAAAGTTAAAATCGCAAGAGCCCAGATGCCAGAGGATACCTTTTTTAGAGTAGAGACAATTGATAAAGTCAATATTATCTATCAAGATGAAAATATTTTAGCCATAAATAAACCAGCACTTTTAGATACTTATGAGTTAGCTGATGCTATTGAGGAAGAAGAGACAACTCTTATCCATCGTTTGGATAGAGATACATCAGGTGTATTACTTTTAGCACGAAATGAATCATTCCTTAAAGATGCAATACAGGCATTCAAGCAACGAAAAGTAAAAAAACGTTATGTTGCTTGGGTAGAAGGTATTTTCTGTGAAGAGATAAAAATAGATGCCCCAATTGCTACACATAAACAGGGTGGAAAAGCATTTTCAGAAATTAACGAAGAGCGTGGACGACCTGCTGTAACAATTGTAAAACCAATGGAAATTCAAGGTAAAAAATCAAAAGTTGAAATAGAGATTTTGACAGGAAGAACTCACCAAATTCGTGTGCATTTATCAAGTATTGGTCATCCAATTGTAGGCGATGAACGTTATGGTTCAGTAACTCGCTCAAAACGAATTTTGCTTCATGCAAAAGCTATCTCTCTTTTAGGTTATGCCTTTGAAGCTAAAGAGCCTAGAGATATACAAAAATATAAATAAGGAACTATTATGACTGAACCTACTGATAATATATATTACTATCCTGCATACCTTTTGATATTGGTTATTTTTTATTTTATTTTAAAGTCGCCGAATAAAGATAAGAAAAAAGAAGAAGATTTAAAAAAGGATGATAATTAATTTCAATACATTATACAAAATATGATGAAATCTTTTCAATCAATTGAAAACTCTTTTGTTGTCGTCTATGATATGACGACAAAAATAGCTTTTTAAGCCCATTTTGCTATAATCCCAACAATAAAATACCTGTATATAAAGAGATAATATGTTTGATACACTAACCAACAGTTTTAAAGGTGCTATAGATAAGATTCGTTTTTATGATGATGATAAGGCACTAAAAAAAGCACTTACAGAACTTAAAAAATCACTTCTTAAAGCTGATGTACACCATAAAGTAGTTAAAGAACTTTTAGTCAATGTTGAAAAAGAGGTTAAAGGTAATGTTGGAAAAGAGAATTTTTTAAGAGCTTTAGAGAAAGATTTAACTCGTATTTTAACAGCCAAAGGTAATCAAGGTTTTGTTTTTGCCTCTAAGCCACCGACTATTGTTTTGATGATTGGTCTTCAAGGTTCGGGTAAAACTACGACTACTGGTAAATTGGCTTACTTTTTAAAAGAGCAGAAAAAGAAAAAAGTACTTATCGTTGCTGGGGATTTACAACGTTTAGCAGCTGTTGAGCAGTTACGTCAGATTTGTGAGCAGATAGATGTAACTTTGGTAGCAGATGAAAATAAAACACCAAATCAGATTGTTAAAGAGGCAATTAAAAAGGCAGAAAAAGAGCTTTATGATGTTGTTTTAATTGATACGGCAGGTCGTTTGGCTATTGATGATGAGTTGATGGATGAGTTGGCATCTATTAAAAAAGTGGCTAATCCTGATGAGCTTTTTTATGTAGCAGATGCTATGACAGGTATGGATGCTGTTCGTACGGCTCAGACTTTTAAAGATAAAATTGGAATTACAGGAGTTGTTCTTAGTAAATTTGATGGGGATTCAAAAGGTGGTGTAGCTATGGGTATTGCTCATCAAGTTGGTGTTCCATTAAGATTTATTGGTGCTGGGGAAAAAATGCCAGACTTAGAGCAGTTTATTCCTAATAGGGTTGTTTCTCGTTTGATGGGTGCAGGAGATTTAGAATCTTTGGCAGAGAAGACAGCAAATATTATTAATGAAAAAAAAGCAAAACAACTTTCTAAAAAGATTAAAAAGGGTAAATTTAACTTTAATGACTTTTTAGAGCAGATGGAATCTATGAAAAAGCTTGGAAGTATGAAATCTATTATGGGAATGATTCCAGGTATGGGTGGTATGGCAAAACAGATTGGAGATATGGATTTAGAGAACTCCCAAGAGCTTAAACAGATTAAAGCATTAATTAGTTCAATGACTAAAAAAGAGCGTGAGAATCCAGAACTTCTTAATAATACACGAAAAAGAAGACTTGCTTTGGGTGCAGGTATGAGTCAAATGCAGGTAAATCGTGTTTTAAAGCAGTTTAAAAATGCAGGTAAAATGGCAAAACAGCTTTCTGGAAAAGGTGGAATGAGACAGATGCAAGAGATGATGAAACAGGCACAAGGTGGTGGTATCCCACGTTAATTTTAAATACAAGTTTTATCTAATCAAAAATTAGATAAAATTCCGTTTTTAAGTGTTGATGAGTGAACTATCATTAAGATTAGTTGTCAGTGCTTGTTGGTAGTTGTTTTCAGTAGACAACTCACGTAAGATATATTACGTTTGGATTAGTTACCCAAATACTGAAAAAATAAATATTTAAAGGAATTAATATGACAACAATTAGACTTACAAGAATGGGTAGAAAAAAAATGCCATTTTACAGAATCGTAGTAACAGATAGTAGAAAAAGAAGAGATGGTGGTTGGATTGAATTACTTGGTCACTATAACCCAATGATTAAAGAAGATAATTTAACTGTTGATACAGAGAGATTAGATTACTGGGTTTCTGTTGGTGCTCAAATGAGTGACAGAGTTAAAAAAATTACAAGTAAGTAGTTATTATGGTTGTTGATTTCGTAACTGAATACACTAAGCTTTTAGTTAGCCATCCAGAAGATATTGCTGTTTCTATCAAAAATATCGAGGAGAACTATAATGAGATTACTATCGTAGCCAATAGCGAAGATGTAGGTAAACTTATTGGTAAAGAGGGACGAATGATTAACTCTATTAAGACAGTAATTTCTGCTTGTAAGGCAAAAGGTGGTTCTAATTACCGTGTTAATGTAGAAGCCAAAAAATAGAGTATTATGAATAAATCTCAACGTTTTTTTATAGCCCAAGTGGGTAAAACTCATGGGCTTCATGGGGATTTAAAACTCCATATTCACACAGACTTTCCAGAACAATTTAAAGCAGGTTATACTTTTGCATCAAGTGCTGGGTTACTTGAAGTTAATGAAGTAAATCTTACTCGTGGACTTATATCTTTTAAAGGATATTCAGGAGTTGATTATGCTAAAAAATTAACAAATGTAAAAATTTATGCTTCTTTAGAAGAGACAAAAGAGAGATGTGAACTAAAAGAAGATGAACATTTTTGGTTTGAAATTGAAGCTTGTTCTGTAGTAGAAAATGATGTTGTTTTGGGAAAAATTTCTCAAATGCAACGTTTGGCTGATGTGGATTATATGTTTATAAATACAGATGAAAGCTTTTCTTTTGTAACTCTTTTCCCTTCTTTAATAGAAGGGTATTTTTCTGATTCTATTTTAAATAGAGCTATTAAACATGAATTGATAAAAGTAGAGTACATTAATCCAAGAGATTATACTTCTAATAAACATGGAAAAGTAGATGAACCAATGATTGGTGGTGGAGCAGGAATGTTAATGACTGCTCAACCTCTTTTTGATTCCATTAAAGCTATTAAAAACAATTCAGATAAAATTCATGTAGTTGTGGCAACTCCTGTTGGGAAACCTTTTAGACAAAATGATGCAAAACGTTTAGCTCAAAAAGAGCATATTGTTTTTGTATCTGGTCGTTATGAAGGAATTGATGAACGTTTTATAGAAGAACTTGCAGATGAGCTTTTTTCTATTGGAGACTTTATTTTGACAGGTGGCGAATTGCCTTCAATGGTTATGTGTGATGCTATTGCACGAAATGTAACTGGTGTACTAGGAAATAGTGACTCTTTGAGTGTTGAAAGTTTTGAAGCTTCGGCATTGGAAGCACCATCGTTTAGTAAACCTAAGATTTATAATGAAATTGGCGTTCCATCAGAATTATTAAAGGGAAATCACGCTAAAATTTCGGACTTAAAAAATGCTATGGCTAAGTGTAAAACAAAATACTTTAGACCTGATATGCATAAAAATCTCCAATAAGGTAGAATAATGAGAAACAAATATATTGAAAATTTTGAACAAACACAACTAGAGAATAAGTCTGTTCCCCAGTTTAGAGCAGGTGATACGATTAGAGTTGCTGTAAATATTAAAGAGGGCGAAAAGAGTAGAGTACAGAACTTTGAAGGTGTATGTATTGCTCTTAGAGGTCAAGGAACTGGTAGAACCATGACAATTAGAAAAATTGGTGCTAACTCTGTTGGTGTTGAAAGAATCTTCTCAATCTACTCTGATAGTATTGATAGTATCACTGTTGTTAGAAGAGGTAGAGTTAGAAGAGCTAAACTATTCTATCTTAGAGCATTAAAAGGTAAAAAGGCTAGAATTAAAGAGCTTAGAAGAAAATAATTTATATTCTATGTCAATAATACTAAACTCACCCCTAGATATGCATCTACATCTTAGAGATGAGGAGATGCTAAAAACTGTCGCTCCTCTTAGCTCTAAGACTTTTGCAGGTGCAGTTATTATGCCAAATCTTGTACCACCTATTACTACAAAAGAGGAGTTAAGTTCTTATAGAGAGCGAATAACTATAGCTTGTAATAACAGCTCTTTTACTCCTTATATGACTCTATTTTTTAAACCTTCATATACCAAAGAGTTTTTAGAGTCTGTTAAAGATGAGTTAACAGCTATTAAACTTTATCCAGCAGGGATTACTACCAATTCAGAGGGTGGTGTGAGTGGATTTGATGTTGAAGAGCTTCGCCCTACTCTCCAAGCTATGAGTGAGCTAGAGATTCCTCTGTGCATTCATGGAGAGACCAGTGGGTTTGTTATGGATAGAGAGGCTCAATTTGTATCTATCTATGAGAAGTTAGCCTCTGCATTTCCTAATTTAACCATTATTATGGAGCATATAACAACAAAAGCTAGTGTGGAAGCACTAGATAGATTTCCTAATCTCTATGCAACCATAACTCTACATCACCTACTTATAACTCTTGATGATGTAGCAGGGGGTATGCTTCAACCTCACCTCTTTTGTAAACCTATTGCAAAGCGACCAGAGGATAGAGAGGCACTAAGAAAAGTAGCTCTATCAGGACATCCAAAAGTGATGTTTGGTTCTGATTCTGCACCACATCCACAACATGCAAAAGAGTCTTGTGGTTGTGCCGCAGGTGTTTTTACAGCTCCTATTGCTCTACAGGTTCTTACAGAACTTTTTGTCGAACACTCAACAGTAGCTAATCTACAAGCATTTGTCTCTAATAATGCACAAAAAATATATAAAAATGTTACAGTTCCACAAAAGATTATTAAATTAGAGAAAAAATCATTTATAGTTCCCAAAAAATATGGTACAGTTGTGCCTATGTATGCAGGTGAAAAGATAGCATATAGCATTATAGATGAGTTGTAGGGTAGGCATTACGCTTACCATTTAGACATTCATCTTTTTTGGTGGGCATAATGCCTACCCTACGACCTTTTATAATTAAAAAGGAAAAAAAATGATAGCAAATAATATAGAAGAACTCATAGGAAATACCCCTCTAGTCAAACTAGAAAAACTCTCCAAATTAGCAGGTGCAACTATTTTAGCAAAATGTGAATTTATGAACCCTACCTCATCTGTAAAAGATAGAATAGCACTCAATATGATAAACAGAGCTTTGGAGTCAGGTAGAATAACTCTTGACTCAACCATTATTGAACCAACATCAGGCAATACAGGTGTAGGATTGGCAGCAATCTGTGCATCAAAGGGGATAAATCTTATCTTGACAATGCCAGAGTCTATGAGTATAGAGAGACGAAATCTTCTTAAACATTTAGGAGCTAAGATAGTTTTGACTCCTGCATCAGAAGGAATGTATGGAGCTATCAATAGAGCCGAAGATTTAGCTTCTAAACTTGGTGGTTTAATACTACAACAGTTTCAAAATCCTGATAATCCTATTATACATCGAAAAACAACTGCTATTGAGATTTTAAAAGATACCGATAACCGTGTAGATTATTTTGTATCGGTAGTAGGTACAGGTGGTACAATGATGGGAACTGCTGAAGCTCTTAAAGAGTATCTACCAAATTTAAAAGCTATTGCTGTAGAACCAACCAACTCTGCTGTTCTATCAGGAGAAGAGATGGGAACTCATAAAATTCAAGGAGTTGGAGCAGGATTTATACCTACTATTTTAAATACTGATATTATTGATGAAATTATTAAAATAGATGATGAGAGTGCATTTGAGATGGCAAGAAAAGTTGCCAAGGAGGAGGGTCTACTTGTAGGTATCTCATCTGGAGCTAATATTTCAGCTGCTTTTGAAGTAGCATCAAGAGAAGAGAATCAAGGGAAAGTTATTGTAACTGTTTTGTGTGATACGGCTGAGAGATATATGTCGACCGAACTTTTTGAATAATAGTAAGGATTAGAATAGTGCTTATTGAAACGATAAAAATAGAAAATGGTCAAATCCATAATATAGAGTGGCACAATCAACGATTCAACAGTAGTAGAAAAGAGTTATTTGAACTAGATGAGATTATAAATCTTAAAAACCATATAACCCCTCCAACTCAAAAAGGGGTTTTTCGTTGTCGTATACTCTATAATAAAGATATAATAAGTATAGAGTATATCCCCTATCAAACAAGAAATCTTAGAACATTTAAAATCATCCAAAGTGATATAGACTACAGCTATAAATACTCCAATAGAATCACTATAGAAAAGTTAAAAGCAGAGGCTCTCCCATATAATGAGATTATTATTGAAAAAGATGGCTTATTGACCGATACAAGTATTGCAAATATTGCTTTTTATAATGGTACATATTGGGTTACACCTAAAAAACCTCTATTAAGAGGAACTATGAGAGCAAATCTACTAAGTAATAATCAATTAATAGAAAAAGATATTAAAGTAGCAGAGTTAAAGGACTTTTCACACTTTGCTTTAATGAATGCTATGATAGGATTTCAAATTCAGAAAAATATAATTATAGAGAGTAAAAAAGAGAAATTATGCCTTTAGAGAATTTACAAAAAGAACCATTTCAAAATATTATGCAAGAGCATATTTCAAATACTATCGGATTTTTGTTTGATGAGAATCAGGAGTTTGGAGTAGCTTGTGATATTTCATTTGTTGAGTTTAATCCATCGTTACCAAAAGAGATACAAGAGAGTCTACCTCCTATAACCCTTTTTATGTTAGCAAACTACTCACTAGAGAGTGCAATAGTTGATGAGAGTAGCTTACAGTTTGAAGCAGGATTTGGCTCTGAAAACTTTGGAGCATCGGTCTACATACCACTTTTAGCAATCAAACAGATTTTTGTAGGAGAGTACCCTATCCTCATCAATATAACCTCTCCATTTGAAGAGGAGAGAGAGACTGTTGACTCTATGAGTGCCTTGTTAAATAACCCTGAAAATGCCAAACTACTTAAAAATAGGAAATAGAAATCTTAACAATTTCCTGAAAGAATATAGTGTACAACATTATCAACAAAAACATTATTTTTATTCTCTTTGGAGTAGACAATATAGAACTTTCTACTCATAGTATATCCATACATTCGAGACTCATACAACTCACCTTTATGTACCTCATCTGCAATAGCATGTTTAGATATAATAGTAACAGTATGTTGTTCTCTATCCTTTTTAGCTCGTTTGACACTCTGCAATGCTGCTGTTGTATTACTCACTTCGGATAAAACATTAAAACTTTTACAAGATACACCAAGCTCCTCAAATACTTCACTGATAAGTTTTCGAGTATGAGAACCCTCCTCACGACAAATCCACTTAAAATCATATAACTCCTCAGTTCTTAAATACTTAGGTAGTGGTGTATTTGAGACAATAACCAACTCATCATCAAACCACTCTCTATAGATTAAATCCTCATCAAATATAGGAACTTCAATTACTCCTACATCAAGCCTTCTATCTTTTAGACCTGCAATAATCTTCTCAGAGAGGTCAATGCTTAGATTTATATCATTGCCAATAGTCTCTGATATGGTATTGAGACACTCTCCAGGAATAACATATGAACCTATCGTAAATGAAGCACCTAATCTAAAAGTCATCTCTTTGTCTATTATTTTAAGTACATCTTTTTCAAGACTATTGATAGCCTTTTCCAGACGAGTCACCACAGAGTATAACTCCTCCCCCTCTGGGGTCAATCTAATACCATTTTTTTTTCTATCAATAATCTTAGCTTCAAGATAGTTCTCTATATATTTAATCTGCTGTGTTACAGCTGGTTGTGAAATTCCCAACTTTGCTGATGCTTTTGAAAAACTCCTCTCTCTAGCAACCGTTAGAAATGTCTCCATCTTTACAAAATCTTTTAACATTATATACCCTTCTGAACTTAAGTATAATCATTATAACAAATTATAATTAAAATTCTTTATAAGTTTGACAAATATTTTAAAAATATATATAATTAATGAATTTATTGGTATAATATAGAAAAATGGGAAAGAACAAAAAAGTCATGCAAGAAGTACTCAATAACCTAAATTCGGCACAGAGAGAAGCAGTCAAACATATTGATGGTGCCCTACTTATCTTAGCAGGAGCGGGTAGTGGAAAGACAAAAACTTTAACAACAAGATTAGCTTATCTTATAAGTGAGGTTGGTATAGACCCACAAAATACACTTACACTTACCTTTACCAATAAAGCAGCAAAAGAGATGAGAGAGAGAGCCAATGCTCTTATAAAACATCAAAATTCATCTATGCCACTTCTATGTACTTTTCATAAATTTGGACTGCTTTTTCTAAAATTTCATATAGAGAAACTTGGAAGAGCCAACAACTTTGTGATTATAGACTCTGAAGATAAGAAAAAAATCATAAAAAGAATAGCTAAAGAGCGTGATATAGATTTAAATCTCTCTTTTATAAATTCTGAAATCTCAAAATATAAAAATACTCTACTAACAGCTATAGAGGTTATAGAAAGAGCTGAACTACCTGACTATAAAAAAATTGCTACTATCTATAAAGATTATCAAGAGGAGATAGTTGAAAATAATCTTGTTGATTTTGATGACCTGCTTATGCTTACTTATCAAATATTAAAAAAGGATGATGAATTACGCAAACAGACCAGCAATCGCTACCGATATATTATGGTAGATGAGTACCAAGATACCAATGAACTTCAATTTAAACTACTAGAACTCCTAGCATCAGAACATAATAACCTCTGTGTGGTGGGAGATGATGACCAAAGTATCTATGGTTGGCGTGGAGCTAATATCAGGAATATATTAGAGTTTTCAAGCTATTTTAAAAATACAAAAACTGTCAAATTGGAGATAAACTATCGTTCTACCTCTCCTATCCTAAAAGCAGCCAATGAGCTAATAGAACATAATAATCAAAGAATAGGAAAAAAACTAACTTCTCATAAAGGAGCAGGTAGAGATATTAAACTTCTACATACACTCAATGAGAACTTAGAATCTAAATATATCGCAAAAGAGATAAAAAAGCTACTCTCATCAGGAGTCTCATCTAATGAGATTGCTGTACTCTATAGAATCAATGCTCTATCTCGTTCTCTTGAAGAGGGCTTTATAAAAGAGGGGCTAGGATTTAAACTCCTTGGAGGTATGCGTTTCTATGATAGAGCAGAGATAAAAGATATTATCTCCTACTTTAGAGTCTTTGCCAATCCACATGATGACTTTTCATTAGAAAGAGTAGTCAACAGACCCAAAAGAGGTATAGGTAAAGTCTCTATAAACAAACTAAAAAAGGTCGCTTTTGAAGAACAGAGTTCACTTTTTACATTTATAGACTCAAGAGAGACCAATGAATTAGCTCAAATTATAAGTAAAAAAGCTGCCTCTTCACTTAAAGATTTGACCAAAAATATTCATATCCTTAGAGGGGAGTCAGAGAATTCTCTTCACAATTTTATAACAATATTTAATGATATTATTGGTCTAAGAAAGCACTATGCTACTATGTCAGATGGAGCAGATAGAGTACTCAATATTGATGAATTTTATGGTTATTTTCGAGAGTCTATAAGTAAAAAACCAAAACAAACACTAGATGGTTTTCTAAATGAAATCTCTTTGCAAAGTGAACAAGACCAAGTAGATAAAAATTCTGTAACTATTATGAGCATACACGCCTCAAAAGGGCTAGAATTCGAGCATCTTTTTGTAATCGGACTAGAGGAGGAGTTTTTCCCTCTTCTTGGAGATGGTTGCAATATGGAAGAGGAGAGAAGGTTAGGATATGTTGCTATAACCAGAGCTAAATCGGATTTAACTCTATGCTATGCTGATACTCGCTTCTACAAAGGTCAAAGAAAACGCATAGAAAAGAGTCGTTTTCTTGGTGAAGCAGGACTTATCAAAGGAGAGAGTCTAAAGATAAGTAAAAAATCAGAATTTAAAAAAGGCGACCTTGTTCGACACAAAATCTTTGGAGTAGGACGGGTTCAAAGCGTCAATAAAGCAGATAAACGGCAGTATAAATTAAAAATCAACTTTGGTGGCAATAAAAAAGAGATACTTAGCTCATTTGTAAAGCCAATTTAATGAATAGATTGTTTGTCGTCAATAAGCCCATATTTCGTAGCTCTAACGGCTATATGGGTTATATCAAAAGAAAATACAATACCAAAAAAGTAGGATTTTCAGGAACTCTTGACCCTTTTGCTACAGGTTGCCTTATTGTTGCTACAGGTCAATACCCCAAACTTTTTCAGTATCTTAGAAAAGCACCCAAAGCCTATACAGCTACTTTATGGCTTGGTGCAAATTCAGAGAGTTTAGATATAGAGAATGTAGACTCCATCAAAGAGACTCCAGAGCTAACCATCAACCAAATCTACCAAGCACTAGAGAGTCTAAGAGGTGAGCTTATTTACTACCCACCAAAATTTTCAGCTAAAAAAATCAATGGAAAAAGAGCCTATCAATTGGCAAGAGAAGGTAAAGAGGTGGAGCTAAAACAGATAACTTCAACCATCTATGATATACATCTTGTCAACTATAATCATCCCTTTATTCATTTTGAAATAATGGTTTCAGAGGGGACATATATCCGTTCATTGGGAGCGATAATTGCAGATAGATTAGGCGTTGATGCCACCCTCTCTAGTCTTAGACGAGACTATGAGGGGAAGTTTTCATTTGAAAATGAGAAAGCCCTAAATCCCCTGTACTATCTGAAAATCCCTCAAAATATCTACACAGGAGATGATGAGTATATGGAACTAGGTAAAAAACTCTATATTGACTATTTTGAAACTAAAGAAGATGGCGAGTATTGGGTGGAGACAGAGAACTTTTTTTCTGTTATTGAGATAGTTAATGGGGAAGTAAAATATAAATTGAATCGAATGGAGAAATACCGTGACCATTAAAGCCCATGCCAAAATAAATACATTCCTAAAAATTACAGGACATAAAAATGGTTATCACACCCTACTCTCCCGATTTATCAAAGTACCCCATCTCTATGATACCATTAGCTTTGTTCCTCAAAAATGTGATAAATTTACTATAGAGGGGTGTGAAGATGTACCTGTAGAGAGCAATACTATATATAAGGTATATAAAGCTATAAATATAGAGACAGACTTTTTTCAAAATCACAAAGTAGTAATAGAAAAAAGAATCCCATCAGGAGCAGGTCTAGGTGGTGGAAGTAGCGATGCTGGAGCATTTATGCGTCTCTTTAATGAAGTTTGTAAATTTGGGATTGATACCTCTACTCTAGCCAAAATAGGCTCAACTGTGGGAGCTGATATTCCTTTTTTTGTTTATAACTATGACTCTGCTAATGTTTCAGGATTTGGTGAAGTGGTTGAGGAGTTTAAAGAAGAGGGTTTTAATATTGAGCTATACACACCTGATATTCATTGTGATACACCACTAGTTTATAAGACATTTAGACAAAATTTGTTTGATAATATCGAACCTAAAATGTTTGAGGGGTGGAAATATTTGTCAACCAAAGATGTTTTATCAAAAGTAGATGCAATTGAAGCCAATGACCTATACAAAGCTTCTCTTATTGCTTATCCACAACTCAAAATAGTAGCCAAAGAGGGGTGGTATTTTTCGGGGAGTGGTAGTACTTTTTTTAGAATCAAATAATTTTAGATATAATTGTATTAAAAAAAGAATAAATTATGTCAATAAATATTATAGCCAAAAACAAAAAAGCCTATCACGACTATGAGATACTAGAAAAATTTGAAGCAGGAATTGTGCTACAAGGAAGTGAGGTTAAAGCCCTCCGAGCCAAAAGAGCTAACCTAGCAGATAGTTTTTGTCGTTTTATCAAAGGTGAACTCCATCTAATGAATGCACATATTGCCCATTTAGAGACTACCAATACCAACTATGCACGAGATACTAGAAGCCCTCGAAAACTGTTATTGCATAAAAAAGAGATAAATAAACTTTTTGACAAAGTATCTAAAGATGGTAATACTATTGTACCTCTAATACTCTATTTTAATGAACGAAATTTGGTTAAAGTGAGCATATCTATTGCAAAAGGTAAAAACTTACATGATAAACGAGAGACTCTGAAAAGAAGAACTCAACTTAGAGAGGCTCAACAAGCTATGAAAAACTATAAATAATTACCCCTCTTTTGTTTCCATATTTTTTTGATATTACAGGAAACTTGGTGACTGCATATGAAATATACTGTGTGCTGATAGTACTATAATCTTCCATTTTAAAAGTTGTATTCTTTCATACTCTTTTATCTGGAAACTTTTTAGCTTTTTTTCTGAAAAAATTTATGAAATCGGAAAAAATATTTTTCATCTTTAACTCTTTGTTTTAAAATGTTATTTTATATTGTACCATAAAAATGCTCATTTTTTAAAATTATAATTGCTGATTAAAAACTATTTATATTATTAAAGTAAATGGAATAATCTTAGTGTATTCTAACTCTAAGTCTAACCTCTTTTCCTTTATTATATTTTATGATAATAGGGGTTCCATCTTTGAGTTCAGAAGTTTTTATCCTATACTCTCTGCCAGTAAAAGCAACTTCATTATTATCTCCAATTTTAATGTTTTTAATCTTGTTTAATGTTCCCTCTTTAAATGCAACTTCATCGTTATCACCTACATATTTTTTTAAAAATATAGGAATAATCTTCTCTCGTAATCCTCCTTTGGTACTATCTTCTTTGCTCTGTTTTATTACTTTATCTAAGTCTATAATTTTTATTTTTTTCTCTGTAGTACTGTTGTTATCGATTTCTCTACTTTTATTTGCATCTACAACAATTTTCGGTGTAGTATTAGATGCACAAGCCACAAGTCCAAATATCATCAAGCACAAAATCAAACATCGTCTCATCTCTATCCTCTCATCTCAATAGAACTAGTAATTCGTTTTAGCATACCATAATCCATATGAAGTTGCACCCTGTTTTTTTCACCCAAAATTTTTTTTGCCTCATCTGGTTCCATCTCTTTTCTTGAAAAAAATCCAAAATTAAATAGTTCTTGATTAAGAACATTTGATTTAGAGACTCTTGAAAAAGCAAAATTATTATAAGTCACTTTATTATTATCAAAAGTAATAGAGGTAATATTTTTGCTATTGTGACTCTCTTTTAGAATAATGGATTGTTTTTTACCAATTAGAAGCTTTCCTCTATTTTTATGCATATCCTCTACACTAAAATCCTCATAAAAATAGGTCTCCGTAGCCCAGACCTCAGAGAAATTGGGATTACTAGGATAGCTATAGAGATACCATTTTCCCAAAAGCTTATCCAAAAGCTTATAATCTTTTTGAAAAATTGACCCATTCTGTGACTCTTGAAGCATCTGGTCAATCATCTCTGTTGTGTCAACCTCTCTATTTTCAAAAATCTCTATGGGAATATTATAAGCATGACAGATAGCGTGTAGGTGGATTTTTCGTAGTTTATTATTGTGATAGTTTAGTATCTGTGAGACCATCCCTTGGCTTATCTCTAACTTTTGGGCAATCTCTTTTGTAGATAGACACAATGATTTAGTCACATATTTTAGTTTTTCTTCTTGATAATAGAGTTTTTCTTCAACCATAAACTTACCTTGTAATAATTCAATTTCATTAATTATAGCAAAAAAATATTAATATTTTTAACAATTTTTTATTTTAAAGAACATAATTAATTATAATTATTTATGATTAGAGATAAAGGGGGAGTGGGAGGTATTGATTATCTCTACAATATCTATTTATGCTATAATCCAATTAAAAATAGTGAATAAAAAATGAAAAAATTACCAATAGGAAAGAGCGATTTTAAGTCAATTATAGAAGATGGTTTTTATTATCTTGAACCTTAGTCATAACAAGCATCTTTGTGATGTTTGCGATTTTAATCAAGAGATAAAAGATAGAGAATATGTAGCCAAAGTTAAAAAGAGAGGATATGAGAATATTTTGAGTTTTGGTGTGGTGTTTGATGGTAAGAGAGTTTGGGTCAAGGAGGTGTAAACTCTTCATTATCTTTATAAAACCAATAATTATCAATAATAAATTAAAAAAATAAACTACAACAATTAACAACTTATTTAAATCTTTTTGCACTATTTATAAATAATATAGAACAATATTTTATATAATAACAAATATTATAATAGAAACAAACAAACTCAATAACAAAAACAATCAGTTTACCACAATTTTACCAAATTAACCAAAAGATTTACCAAACATTACTAAGATTTTTACCAACTTTTACCATATAATTTTTTCTGAAGTTTGTTATTGATTTTTGTTATTAACATTTTCTCCTAAAATTGAATAAAACTACCAAACTTCAATTAAAATTTTAAAAGAGACAAAAATGAGAGGTAGAGTTTTGATATATGATAACGATACCAAAAGAGGTGTCATTCAAGATAAGAGAAATAATAAGTATGATTTTCATATTGGAGAGTGGCTAAGTGAGCAACCTATTGTTGTGGGTGAGGAGGTGAACTTTGAGATACCTAGAGAAGATGCGATTAACATAAAAGTTAAAAAAAGCGAAATTTTTTTAAAAATTTTTGGGAAGTGGGGAAAAAGCTTTTTTGAATTCGTATGTAGGGGTAAAGATTAATTAAAGGAGGTTATTTGGTAAATGAGGTTTGAGAATTAGGAGATGGGTTTAATCCATATGTTTAGATTTAAAATAAAAAAGAAGGAAAAATATTATGAAAAAAATATCAATTATCACGCTAGGTATTCTAGGTACTATGTGTACATTAGGATTAAGTGGATGTGCAAATAAAGTAGCAAGTTATGCTATTTCTACAGAAAATCTAATGACACTAAAAGGTATTTCAAAAGGAAATAAGAGCATAAACCTTGGAGAGTTTACCGATTCAAATAAAAATGAGAGCAAAGTTATGTGTCGACTAGCTACACCTATTGGTACTCCAAATGGAGAAACTTTTATCTCTTATATTAAAAAAGCTTTAGAAAAAGAGTTACTCGTTGCTGACATGTATAATAAAAAATCAGAGACTAAAATCAGTATAAATTTAGATGACCTTTATGGTAGTACTTTGCTTGGAAATGCTTATTGGAAGTTTAAAGTAACAGTTAACTCCTCTAATGGAAAAAGTTTTAAAGTTGAGTCAAAATATGACTATGATTCAAGTTATTTAGCAAGTTCAGCATGTAGTGAAATGCAAAGAAGTTTTGTTCCTGCTGTTCAACAACTCATTGGCAAGATTATTGGTCATGATGAGTTTGAAAATCTTATACAATAGAAGATAAGAAAGGAAAAAAATTATGAAAAAAATTACAAGTTCAGCTGTCGTAGCAATGATATTAAGCACTTCTCTTTGGGGAACAGATATGTATGTGGGATTAGAAAAAACACTTAGTTATAAAATAAAAAATACAGTCAAAGCAAGTGGGTATGATAGTATGTCAAATACAGAATCTCCTTCTATTGTTTCACTTAAATTTGGTATGATAATGAATAATGGTGATAGAGCTGAACTTCTTTATAACTTTGGAGATAAATCAGCAAATCCAGTCGGAGGGTTAAAGGGTAAAGATGTCATTAGTTTAAATCTAAACTATAATTGGACTCTACCTAGTATTAGTCCTATGGAGGAACTACTTCCTTATGTAAGAATAGGTGGAACATATCTTATCTCTGATAATAAATATTATAATAATTCTGATAATGAAAAATATAATTATAAAGCAGTAGGACCTACTTTGGGATTAGGAACATACTATAAAATTGCTGATAAGATTAACATTTATGCAGGGTTTGATTATGGGTATAGACTATGGGATGACTTGATGTATGGATATACAAAAGTAAAGTCAGAAGATACTGTTACTAAAATGTATATGGGTGTTGATTATTTATTTTAATAAAAAACATTAAAAACAAGTATTAAGTAAGATAAATTCATTATAATTAATTTTAAATAATCTTTTATATTTTTTGATAAAAGAGTGACGAATAATATAGATGAATTTATTAAAAAATGTAACTAGATTTTTTACACTCCTTTTTTAGGAAAAAATATATTTCTCATTTGTATATAAATATGCAATCAAAAAATAAAAGGCTATTAACTGTTAAAACAAAAATTGTATAAATATATGTAAAAATGTTGACATATATTGTATGTTATGCTAAAATTTCTTTGCCGTAAAAAATATAGGCAGATATATTTTATTAAATATGCGTTAAGAGATATTATGGTTTTGTGGAGTAAGATGGCTGAAATAAATCTAATCTGACACATATAAAACAAAGACCCATAGTCGGTATTATTTGATAAATATATCATCAAGTCCCACCGATTCGGTAAAACGATAGGAAAGGGAGATAAAGTAGGGAGCAATGTTTCTGCAAAAAGAACTTGTAATAAGCTTTAATTAGCTGATGAAGTACCTACAAACGTCGTAAAATATTGAAGTTATAGATATTTTGCTAACCTATAGCTTTATATAGATATTTATGGACGGAAAACAACATGGAACAAAAAGGATTTATAGCAAATCTTAGAGAAGGAAATTTTGGTTTAGGTACTACCTACTGAAAACTACGGAAAAAATAAAATATAATCAAAAATATGCTTTAATACGCAGAAAAGAGAACCAATGACCTTATCTAATTACATAAGTAAATTAACCGACCTATTTAGCAACAAAAGAACAAAAGTCAAAACAGAAGCTTTAACAAAAAATAATTGAGCATAAAACAGTAAAAATCCATGCAATAAGTTCAGATAGAAAAGAATTCGATAGGAATAAAACATTGTTAGGAATGTAAAATAAATAACTACCAACTTTCAAAGGCAACTAAAAGCACATCTTTAACTCTAGTTTTCCTTGAATTACGGGGAGTAGTCCTGCGTCAAACTATAGCTAAATCTGTACTCTTATTTACCTATGAAAATTGGCACTTATTTATTTTACATTCCTTAGACAACTCATTAAAAGAGGTATTAGATAATGAGAAAGTATCCGAAGCATTAAAAGAAAATAGCATAGAAAAGTTCTCAAATAAAAAGAGAGTTTATGTACCATCAGACCATTGCGATATACGAAAAAAGTACTCTTGGAAGATGGAGAATATTGGTAAAGTAAGAGATTTAGATGGAAAAATAACAAATGGATTTTCAACACTTGCTTCAGTAGTTATAGATGAGGAAAGGTACAATTAGTCGATTTTAATTTTTAAAAGGGCTTGAAAAGCTACTGATTGCTGAGTCTGTATTCCGTTTTAGAGAGGATAAGGGGATTTCTGATGAGCAGTGGAGTGAGGTGACTAGTTTTGCTGGGATTTGATTTTGGTTTTTTCCGTAGTTTTCAGTTATATAATAAACAAAAGCGAGGTACAAAATGATAATACAGATAAATGACCCTTGGAAGGCTTTGCTTGTTGATAGGTATCAAAAAGAGAAATGTTAATGACTTTTTAGAAGAGTTTAAAAAATAGCTTTTTATTCTATTTTACGATAAACTGTCGAGTTATGATAGGTAAATATTTAACTATATGAAAGTACCTCACATGCTTTGATTGCTTGTGCTATGGGGTGGTTGAAGGGAACAAAACAGTGCTAAAAGTAGTAACCCAAAAGGATATACTAAAAAAATTAACAACTCTATATACCCGTGCAGAACATATTAAAGCTTATTTAAGTAATGAACCTTTTGAGCTAAGTATCAAATTTAAACGACTATCTCAAAAAGATATAGAACAAAATTTTTTAGAGGTTCAAAAATGGATAGAAAAGTTAAATCAAAGCTCTTTTGATATAGAGTTTGTAGAGATAAATTATAGCTCGATTGGTAAACAGTCTATTCCTAAAGTTTTAGAGATAAACCAAGAGATATTTTTGAAACAGTTATCAAAAAGTAAAATATTTGAACATCATAAAATTTTAATAGACCAAACTATTGTTAAATTTCCAAAACTAAGAGAGCTTTTAATCTCTAAACCCAATTTGATTATTTTGTATGATAATGTATGGATAGAGATACTAAAGGTATGTGAATATTTTGTGGCTAATCCTAAGCCAAATCTCTATATTAGAGAGTTAGATATAGAAGGGGTTGATACTAAATTTATAGAAAACTATAAAAAAGTATTGGATATATTTTTATCTGCTTTATGGAATAGAGATATATCTAAATTATCACAAAATGGTTTTGAAAAAAAGTATGGGCTTAAATATGATTTACCAACTATTAGATTTAGGATATTAGACAAAAACTTATATATTCATAATTTTAGTGATATATCTTTGCCTCTAAATGAGTTTGCTATGTTAGATATAGCTTGTGAGAGGGTCTATATAACTGAAAATAAAATCAATGGTCTAAGCTTCCCTGATATTTCAAACTCTATGGTTATTTTTGGATTAGGGTATGGAGTTGAGAGTCTTAAAAATATAGAATGGTTAAAAAGCAAAGAGATTTACTATTGGGGGGATATAGATACACATGGTTTTGCAATATTATCACAAATACGAGGATATTTCCCACAAGTTGAGTCTATTTTAATGGATGAAGAGGTTATTGAAAAATATAGATATTTGGCTGTAGAAGAGCCTAAAGCTAAACGATTTTTGGGAGAATTGGATAATTTGAGTTTAGAAGAGGAGAAAGTTTTTGAACGCTTGAAATCAGATGATAGTTTAAAGGGTTTACGAATTGAACAAGAGAGAGTGCCTCTTTTTTATCTAAATAATAAAATTTAATAAGCAAAAAATAAGCTTAAAACATTAGAATGTCATCAATGACATATCAATATTTAACAACACTAAAAAACAACCATACAGCCCTACAGATACTCAATGCTGATAACTTTGCAATGATTGTAAGTTTTTTTGATTATGCTTTTAAATCAAATCAAATTCAATCCCTTAAAGAGTCTGAGATTATCTCTAAACTTGATGATTATCTTTATGCTCTAAATCAAAGCTTTGATGAAGCAAAATTTCCAAAAACAGCTAAATCATATCTTGATGATTTTACAAATCAAAAGAGTCACTATCTCCGAAAATATTATGGTTATGATAGTGATGAACCTGTTTATGAACTTACCCCTGATGTAGAGAAACTTTTAACTTGGTTAAATAGTTTGCAAAAGCAAGAGTTTATAGCTACAGAATCCAAGCTCAAAATTATTATGAATTTGTTAAAAGAGCTAGAGTTTGAGACTAACTTAAGTAATGAAGAGAGAATTAAACAGCTTGAAAATGAGAAAAGAGATATAGATAGACAGATAAAAGCTATAAAAAATCGTCAAGATTTACGCTTTGATGATAGAAAAATCAAAGAGCAGTTTATGCAAATAGAGCGAAATAGTAGTGAACTCTTATCTGATTTTAGAGAGATAGAGCATAACTTTAGAACTTTAAACCAAGAAGCCAAAGGGGCTATAGCCAATGCTGATAGTAGCAAAGGCAAAGTTTTAGAAACTATTTTTGAAATAGAAGAGAGTATCAGAAATAGTAATCAAGGTCAGAGTTTTTATGCTTTTTGGGATTTTTTGATGGATGTAAGACAGATAGAACATCTTGATACTCTTTTGAATAATATTTATGAGTTAAAACCAATTCAAGAGATGGATAGAGATAGAAAATTAGAAAACCTCAAATATAGTTTGCTAAGTGGAGGAGAAAAGTCTCATAAAGTTTTATCTAAACTTATTGAACAGCTTAGACGCTTTATAGACGATAAAACTTGGGTAGAGAGTCGTCGTATATTAGAACTGGCTCAAAGCATAGAGAAAAAGGCTATGGAGTTAAAAGATAAACCTCCTGCTAAGAGAGATTTTTTTAGTATCAATGGGGTTAAAATAGTGGTAGATTCTATTGCTTCTAAACGGCTTTTTGTTCCTAAATCAGAAGAGAATTTTTCACATGAGATAAAAGAGGATATTGTTGAGGTTGATTTAACTAAACTCTATAGTCAAGTTTATGTTGATGAGATGGTTTTACGACAAAATATCAAAAAAATACTACAACAAAAATCACAATTTACACTACAAGAGTTAAATAAAATTTTGCCTATTAAAAAAGGTCTTTCAGAACTAGTTGTCTATTTGAAATTGGCTCAAAATATGAAGAATGCGTATATAGAAGAGGGTCAAAAAGATAATTTTGTAATTGAAGATGAGTATGGAGATAGCAAAAAAGTCATAATGGATAGAGTTGTGTTTGTACGAGAGATAAAAGGATAATATATGGATATAAAAAAAGAGAGTTCAAAAGT
>FPHN01000062.1_pt1 | contig 24597 bp, 28 predicted proteins | sample 1057391 | NCBI WGS metagenome assembly FPHN01 (sample SAMEA4473311, study PRJEB15554) | hydrothermal vent metagenome | biome: marine basaltic hydrothermal vent biome; feature: marine hydrothermal vent; material: water | place: Pacific Ocean | collected 2011-06-14/2011-07-23 | depth 1155 m | reverse complement strand
CATTTGCCCAACAGTTGGGGTTACTTGCCCCAATCCTTTTTTGGCAACAGAGCCTTTATGCTTTCCATTTTGAAAATACTTAACCAATGGATTGTTTCTACACGCATCAACTAAAACAATTCCATATTTAGCAGAGGTTGCACTCTGTATAAAGTAGTTCAAGTCAACCAAACCAAACAAATCTACAGGCTTAGTTGCTGTGGTTCGAGCAGGAAACATATAGTTGGTATTGTTTACTTGCATTCCATGCCCCGAAAAATAGATAAGAGCAATCTCGGCAGTCGTTGCCCTTTGGCTAAAGTTGGCTAGAGCCTTTTGCATTTGGCTTTGTGATGCGTTTTTTAGTACATCTTTTTTGGATATATCAAACCCTATCTCTTTTAGTGTTTTATAGATACCATCTACATCATGTAGAGGGTTTGCTAGTGGTTGGAAACTGTAGTCGTTGTTTCCTATTAGTAGGGCTATTTTATCTCCTGCGTTTAAAAAACTTGTTACAAGTAATATCGTTATCCATAATCTCATTTCTTCTCCTTTTTTATTTTTTATGTGACATGGTCACACCTATTGTTAGACTCCAAAGCTCTTTAAAAGAGAGTTACATTTTAATAGTTGAAGCTTTCTCTTTTCTTTACAAAATACAAAAATACTGTCTCTTACGCTAACGAACACACAAAGCATAATTGCTAACCGTCTTAAGGTCCCAATCGTCATTACCATTGCTGAAATAGACATCCCACGCGCGAGAAGAATCTTTCTCTTCTGAAGTCCAAAAAACACTACCTTCTTGAAGATTTTTAGCAAATTCTGCTCTCATATAACGCTTATCTCCACTTGCTGTTTTGTGTTTGGTTTTTGTTATAAGTTTTCTAAGTTCATTACGCTTAGGTAATCGCCAATCATTGTAACCTCCAAGCGTTAAATCTTTACAATATGTTATAGCACCTTGCCAAGTTTGTACTCTTCCTTGTGATTTATCAGCATAATAATTTTTATCATCCTCTTTAGTTAAAAATTGATTTTGATACATCAAACCATCTATGGTTATTATTCCATCAGTCAAATGCCTTACAGTAGTTCTAACAGGTTTAGGAGTAGATTCTACTACTCTATTTCTATAAACTATTTTCTCCACAACGGTTGGTTGAGTGCTACAACTCCCACTCAAACAGAGTGTAGGCAAACTTTTAGCAAATACCTCTGGTACTTGTGAGCCATTGGTCTTTTGGTCAACGCTATAGCTAATATCATTGGCTAAGGTGGTCAAAGGAACATTGGTTGCTAACTTTTCCAAGACTACTCTGTTAAAAAGTCGGTCATCTTTGGCTGTGGTGTTTTTGCTTGTAGAGTAAACAATGAGGCTTCCTGATGGTCTGTTTTTGACCTGCCCTAAACCTTTTGTACCATTACCCATAGTACCTGTAGGAACATCACGACAAGCATCTAAAAACAAAATGTTTGCTTTGGTTCTAGCATGTGCCATTTTTTGAACAATGGTCTCCACCTTGACCCCATCGGCTTCTACATCTGCTTCATCTCGTGTATCGCCATCTATGGGAATAAGATACGACTCGCCATAAGCTTGACTTCCATGCCCTGAGTAGTAAAAAAGTGCAATGGCATTGGGGTTTTGTTGTAGTTTTTTCTTGAAATCTTTGATTGCTTTTTTCATCGCCTTTTCATCTAGGTCATAAAGCTCTGTTACTTCAAAATCCATATCATCACGAAGCTTTTGGGCTAAAGCTGGAATGTCTTTTGAGGGAGAGCTTAATTTGTCTAAATTGGTATAGTTACTGTTACCTATTAGCAGGGCTAGTTTCTCTGCATTTAACAGATTTAGAGTTAGAAAAAGTAGAAGTAGTAGTCGCATGAGTTTCCTTAGTCTGAGTTATTATTTTATTATACTAAGTAGAGTTTGATTTTCCCCTATTTTTTCTTGTAGTTGGATATATATCTTAAAAGCGTACTACGCCCCACCCCAAACTTATCTGCTATCTGTTGATTAGTAAATGCTCCAATCTTTTGTAACTCCATAGCCTCAAGAACCTGTTCATCTGTCATTTTTCGTTTTGCTCCAAACTTCACCCCACGAGACAAAGCAGATTTAATCCCCTCTGCTTGGCGTTCTGCTCTTAAATCTGTCTCAAACTCTGCAATGACCGATAACAGACCTACCATCAGTTTACCTGTGCTTGTACTAGTGTCAAACTCTTGCTCTGTTGCTTTAAATGCTACCTTTTTACTATTTAGAAGCTCCAATATTTTATAGAGTTCTAAAGTATTCCGTGAACATCTATCAAGTCTGGTTACTAAAAAAGTATCACCTTCACGAACAAAATCTAAAGCACTTTCTAATTCTGTTCTATTGGTTCTTTTTGTTCCACTCTTCTTCTCTTGAAAAATCTTCTCACACCCTGCTTTTTTTAAAATTTCAATTTGAGCTTCTAAATTTTGACCTGTTGAACTTACTCTTGCATATCCTACTTTCATTTTAAACCTCGCTTTATAAAAGTGTATTATATTCTTTTAGACTTAATGAGATATATTAATGAGACTTAATTTGAGACAGTTTATTTTGGGATTTTTTGGAAATTGGGTTGGTGTCTCAGAAAGTACACTTTTTGAGACACTATCTATTTTTTATAAATCAAAACAATAATAGATTATTGAAAAGCCTCCAACCTCTCTTTCCTCCTCTTCCAATCAGGCATATAAAGGCTCAAATAGTTATAAAATTTCACACTATGATTTGGGTGTATTAAATGAGCTAGTTCATGAAACACCACATACTCTATGCACTCTGTAGGTTTCTCTATCAGTTTTAGATTTAGATTGATATACCCTTTAGCAGGATTACAACTTCCCCATCTGGTTCTCATCTCTTTTATTCGTATAGTGGTTATCTCTTTTTTAACAATAGGTTTATATTTAGCTATCGCTTTTTGAAAGTGTATCTTTGCCTTTTGGAGATACCACTCTTTTATTAGTTGTTGCTTTTTTGTATAGTCTGCTCTATCTTTTACAAAAATTTGCAAATAATATTTTTGAAGTTTTACCTCTTCATCTTGGCTCTCTATTACTTTTAAACGGTAGTTTCGCCCTAAATAGCAAAAGTTCTCTCCACTTACATACTCTTTTATATATATCTCTCTATGCTCATCAAAAAAAGCAATCTGTCTATCTATCCAATTTGCTCTTTTTTTGAGTATATACTCTATATCTCTTTTGTTGCTATTGGTTGGAGCTGTAAGTATCACTTCACCATTTGGTTTTACTTTTAGGTTAAAATGTTTAACATCTTTTTTTATTATCTCTATATTCATTAGTAGTTATTGACTCCTATCTGCTGTATGGTTGCAAGTAGCTCATCACTCTGCTCAAACTTCACACCATAACTATCTTCTATATCCCAAAATATATCCTCTATTTTCCCCTCTATCCTGTTACGCATATCACTATTGTTTTTCCAATCAGGCTTTTTAGATGCCTCTTGAAATATCTTTACTATTTTTAGCACACTCTGTGTCAATAAATTCTCTTGGGGTCTATTTCCATATTCAATAGGTGCTTCTGCTACCATAATTCGCTCATCTGCACTACTCAACACTCTATTAAAATACTCCTCTAGGTTATCATAAAAGGCTCTTGCACAGCTATTGTGTTTGATACTTTGGGGGTAGTTTTTCTCCTCTATGCTCTCCTCTTTTAGCAGTAGTTCTCGTATCTCTTTAGCCTGTTTTAGCTTCTCCTCTTCTGTAAGTCGTTTCTCTTTGTACTCCTCTATAATCTCTGCAATGCGTTTAGAGAGGCTATCATAATAGGCAGGGTTGCTCTCTCGTTTTTCAGCTATAACAGCTGTTGTAGCACTTAGTATCTTATCTGCTCTAGCGTTGTCACCTACCACCTTCTCTAGCTCTGTTTCAAACTCTTCATCAAAGATATTGACCAGTTTTGTAAGCTGATTTACCTCCTCTGCCGAGATAAATGTATCTAGCAGTTTTTGCATCTGCTTCTCATACTTTCCAAAGTCCACCTCTTCATGATAACGAATGCGTACAGCTTTTCGTAGCCCTGCATAAAATTTCATCTTCTCTTTGTAGTTGGCTATCTCTTTTTCATTAAAAACCTTATCTATCTTATCACTAGATAGTGCTAATTTTAAGGCTCTTGCATAGTGTGAAAGATACTCATAAAAAAGCTTTCGTTTCTCTTCATCTGCCAAAAAAACCTCATAGCTCTCTTGGTCATCTACATAAACTACTGGAGATGAGACTTTAGTCGCATTAACACTATTTTCATTTTCAACGACTTTAGTCGTTGCTCCGAATAGCTCTTCTAAGTGTTCATAGTAGGTTTTAACTCTTGCTATCTCCTCTTTGATGTCAAAGATTGCTCCTACAATATCCTCTTCATCAAAATCAGCAAGTCCAGAGTAGTCATTAAGTGCTTTATCCAAATCACCAAGCAACCCTCTATAGTCCACAATAAACCCAAAATCTTTCCCCTCATACAAACGATTAACCCTTGCTATAGCTTGAAGCAAATTATGCTCTTTGAGTAGCTTATCTATATAGAGTACCGATGCTCTTGGGGCATCAAAACCAGTCAAGAGTTTATCCACCACAATAAGAAACTCTATCTCTTCCCCATTGATAAACTCATCTTTGATTTTGTCGAGATACTTCTCTTCATCTCCATATCTTTTTATAACATTTGCCCACTCTTGTTGGATAAATGCTCTGTTCTCATCATCTACTTCACTGTGTCCCTCTCTGCTATCAGGTGCAGAGATAACAAATGCTGTGTTTATATCGCCCATCTCTTCAAAGAGTTTATGATACTTAATAGCTTCATATTTGGAGCTTGTAGCTAACATTGCTTTAAAACCAGTTCCCTTTAGTCGTTTTTTTATATCTTCATTAATATCAAACATAATCATCTCTAGCCGTCTCTCACTAGAGGCTACTTTTTGAAACCTTGCCCACTTCTTTTTTAGGTCAAGTTTTTGCTCCTCATTTAGATGTCTTGCTATCTGCTCAAATCGTCTATCTAAACCCTTTTCATCATTTATCCACTGCTCTACCAATCGCCCCTCATAAAGTAGTGGTAGTACAGCTCTGTCTTCTACTGCTTGGTCAATGGTGTAACGGTCTATCTCTCCACCAAACTTTGCAAATGAGTTTTTCTCTCTTCGCATAAGTGGTGTTCCTGTAAAACCCAAATAACAAGCCTCTGGAAATACCTTTTTCATCGCTTTATGCAAATCTCCTCCTTGTGTACGATGAGACTCATCTACAAGTATAAAGGTGTTTGGGTCATCAAAAGAGACATTGACATTTTTTACCTTTTCAAACTTGTGTATAAGTGTAGTAATAACCGTTGTACCAGATTGCAACAAGCCTACCAAATCTCTACCCGATTTTGCTCTTTTTGCCTTTACTTCGGCACTGTTAAAGGTGTTGTGTATCTGTTTATCGAGGTCTTTTCTATCGGTTACAACAATGACTTTAGAGCCTATAATATTTCGCTTAATAACCTTTGCTAACATTACCATAGTAAGCGACTTACCAGAGCCTTGTGTATGCCAAATTAGCCCACCTTGTCGTCTGCCTTTGTTGTCTAGCTTTTTTATACGCTTCATAATCTTTTTGATAGCAAAATATTGTTGATACCGTGCTATCTTCTTTATCTTGCCATCAAAGATAATAAATGAGTGCAGAAGCTCTGCTGCTCGTTTTTTCTCAAAGAGTGCATAGATAGTTTTGTCAAGTGGTGAAGCTACTCTTTTTTTGACTACTTCACTCAAATCTATATCGCTCTCTTTCCAAACAGCATAAAACTTTTTTGGTGTTCCTGTCGTTCCATATTGTGGCGAGTGGTTATTACCTGCGAGTGTTATCTGAACATACTTAAAAAGGTTGGGTATCTCGTTTGTACTTTGATTACGCAACATCTGCGATATACCCTCCTCGGTAGCTCTTGAGGCACTTTTAAGCTCTATCACTCCAAAGGGGATACCATTTATAAATAGCACCAAATCGGGTCGCCTTGTTTTTGTCTGCTCTTGTTGTGTTACTCTATCTACCACAAACTCTTCTGTCACATGAAATAGATTATTTTCAGGGTTTTTATAGTCTATGTAATGCAGAGAAAAGCTCTTTTTTACTCCATCTATTAGCTTTTGGCTATAGGAGTTTCCTAGCAAAAGTTGGTCACTTATCTTCTGATTGGCTGTCATTAGCCCCTCATTGAGCAAAACATCTAAATCCTCTACGGCTCTAGCTATATTTTTGCTAGAAAATTGATATTTTTTGCCTTTATACTCAAAGCTGTTTAGCTTTTGAAGTTGATTTTGTAAAATATCTTTTAAGATTACTTGCCGTGTATTACTTCTGTGCTTTTTCATCTCTTTTGGCGAGATATAAATATAGCCCATCTTTTTTAGGAGGTCTATGGTGTTGTTTTGTATTTGGATTTCGTTGCTATTTGGTGTCATTCCTTGCTCTCCAGTGCTAAAAGCTTTTTAACTCTATTTTGTATAAATACCTCTATTTTTCGTAATCTTTTTGCAGGAAGATTATATTTTCCTACTCTTTCAAATCTGAAATTGATTAACTTTCTTATCTTCTGTTTTACCTTTTTGGTTATAATATTTTGAGCAAAGAGCATAAAATTACCTGCATTTTTCATACTTTTTGTTTTGGCATAGGCTTCTATATTGTCCAAATCATCATCTAAGGCATCGGCAAAAAGAGATAATCCATTATCAAATATGGGAGCAACACCTATTATCTCATTATTGCTATTGTCTATCAACAGACCAAAATTACCAAAATGTCTATCGGTATTGAGTATAATAACATCAAAGATAAGCATCTCTATCAATCTATCATAATACTCTTCGCCCAATGTTTTATAGTAGGCTAACACAGCTTCCCAACCTCCCTCTTTTACAAGATGAAATATGGGTATAAATGCAAACTCCTTAGATGAAAAGAGTTCACAAATGGAGTTTAATTTTTTTCTCCACTTTCCTAGTCTGTAGGCTACAGCATCAAGCTCCATTGTTTTGGCTATCTGATAGGCATAAAACTCCGAGTAGGGTTCTTTGCCACAGTTTGCACACCCATGTGAGCTACCTTTATAGAGAAAGATACCTTTTCTCCCTTGTGGATTTCGTCTCCATGCTTTAGCTAACATACCGTTGGTTGTAAACTCTGGACTAGATAGAAATCCCTCTTTTTTTACAGAGGCATACCCAGTATAAGCTAACAAAGAGAGTGTTTTATTAAAGTCATTATCATATAGATTATACTCTTCAAATTTCCCCTCAAAGCTCTCTTCTACAATCCAATAACAGTCATTGAGTGAGAGGCTTTTCGAGATAGATACAATCCCCTCTAAGTTATCCAAACTTAACCCTAACTCCATCAAAACTTTATGCACAAACTCTCTGTTTTTTGGTATGGTTCTTGACTTTATCCAAGAGAGTAGATTATCGCTGTTTATCTCTAACCCCAAAGGGAAAAATCTACTATTCTCTTTTTGTTGTGCTATTATCTCTATTTTGCTACCTGATAATGGTGTAGAGATAAAACGAAATGTAACTAAGCTTTTATCAAAGTGTTTTAGGGTGTAGGTTTTATGGCTCATAGGTTACCCTCACTTCCCCACTCAAAAGCTTTTGCATTAGTCCCTTTTTTTGTTTTTTGAATTCTTCAAGCTCTTTTTTGAGTAGCTCAATCTCTTTGTCGGCTGTGGTTAGAACTTGGGCTATTTTTTGTTGTTCTTTTAGGGGTGGGAGTTTGATTTTTAGTAAAAGTAAATCTTTTTTATTTAATTTTGCTCGTGTTCCACCATTTAAAAATGCTGTTATATTTTTATGAACTAATGCATAATAAAGAAATTTTAAATTAAGACTATCATTTTTGTTTTTTATAATATGCACATGATTATTAATCCAAGATTTTCCAGTGATATAAAATGCTATAGGTCGTGTTTCAAATTCATAAAAATATCCACCATCTTCAGATACTAATACAAGTTCTTCATTAAAAATATAATCATTAATATAGTCAACTATTGATGTAGAACCGTAATATGGAATATTTCCTTGCATTTTTTGTCTTTCTTGCTTATTTAATGGCACTCTTTTATTATCAAAACAATTAACAATTTTTTTTAATTTCACCTCTTCCCACTCTGGAGACGCGACTTCAGTCGCGTTTATACTATTTTTATTTTCAACGACTAAAGTCGTTGCTCCGAACCGAACTTCCCCACTAAGTAGCTTCTGCATCAATCCTTTTTTGAGCTTCTCTTTGGCAGTAATAAGCTTTTGCATTTTTTCAATGGCTTTGTCCCAAGTAGTAAGGATATTGGCTATTTTTTGTTGCTCTTTTAGGGGTGGAATTGCAATAGGTATTGTTTTTAAATCATTTAATCCAATCCGTTGCCTTGTGCTTCCTGTACTTCTTGCTATTGCAATTCGCCTAAATTGTTTATAATTGATTGATTCTAAAATAAATTTATTATCATATTTGTCTTTATCTATATGTAGTCTAATTCCATCAGAACCCATCAAAAATTTCTTTTCAAAATTAGGAATAATACAAGCTCTTGCTACTGGTTCTGCCATTTTTGCCAAAATAATATCATTTGGATAAATAAGACAACTTTTTAATTCAGTTGCTTTTTTTTCATTTGTGTAAATAAAATCTTTATTTATAAATGAACCATCACCTATATTTTGAAGTTGAATAATACGTACACCTGCTTTAGTATAGTGTTCACTTTTTAAGTTAGAACCAAATGGTCCTCCTGTAATAGAATGACTAACATTAGTATCACGTAAATCATTAAAAGTTACAACACTCCACTCCTCAGGAATTACCCCAACTTTAGTTTTTTTATACCCCTTCGGAGACGCGACTTCAGTCGCGTTTATACTATTTTTATCTTCAACGACTAAAGTCGTTGCTCCATCTCTAGCTATCATATATCCCCCTCATAAAGCATATTCATAATAAGCTTGATAATAATATCTTTTTGTTCAGGGGCTGAGGTGGCAACCAAAAGTGCCAACGAGGCTAAAGCATTATCATTAATTTTGGGTTCACCATTTGGTTTGTGTAACACTCCGTTTTTATGCAAAAAAAGCACAAACAGGTAAGCTCCAATGCGTTTGTTACCATCAATAAATGGGTGTCCTTTAATGACATAATAGAGTAGGTTAGATGCCTTCTGCTCTATGCTTGGTAGTAGCTCTACCCCTCCAAAGCTTTGATAGATATTAAGTAGATTACCTTTAAACTCTCCTGCTTTTTCACTACCAAAGAGTTTGGTTGCTTCGCCTTTGGCTATAAGTGTCTGTTTTAATTGGGCAATAGCCTCTTTGGCTTCATCATAATCAAGTATAAACCTCTGCTCTTTATGTGCTACTATCTCCTCTAAACTCTGCTCATCATACCCCTGAAGCAATGCCCAAGACTTCGCATAGTTTGAGATAATCTCTACAAAACCTTTTGCTTCGGTAGTACTTAACGCCTGTGCATCTAATCCTTGCTTTATGAGTTGAATTGTTTTGTCTAACTCTTTAATTTTTTGTTCTTGTAGTCTCTCTTTGTTGAGAGTATAGCCTTTTATTAGATATTGCTTTAATACATTTGTTGCCCATTGTCTAAATTTAATGGCTCTTGCAGAGTTGGTTCTATAACCTACTGCTAACACAATATCAAGACTGTAAAACTTTACAGGTTTATCCGAATTTGCAATGTGCATTTTTTGCACATTGCTTTTTTCATCTACCTCTTTATCTTTAAGTATATTATTAATATGACGAGTGATAACGGTTCTATCTTTCTCAAAAAGTTGTGCTATTTCACTCTGATTTAACCAAACTGTCTCCTCTTCAAAACCAACTTTTAGTTCTAATTTATCATCTTTAAATACTATTACCTCTCTCATAACCCAAGCTCCTCAAGATAGCCTTTCATCTGCTGTTTTACTTTACTTAGCTCCTCTTCTATTTTGGCTATCTCTTGTTTTGTTGCATTAATATCCACTGGCTCTTCCTCTTCAAAGGTATCAACATATCGTGGGATATTTAGGTTATAGTCATTTTCTTGTATCTCTTCTAATGTGGCAATATGTGAGTATTTTTCTATCTCTTTTCTATTTTTATAGGTTTCAAGTATCTTGGCTATATGTTTACTATCTATGCTATTTTGATTCTTATCTTTATTAAACTCACGACTTGCATCTATAAAAAGCACATCGGTATTAACTCTACCCTTTTTAAAAAGTAGTATCGTAGCAGGTATCCCTGTACCAAAAAAAAGATTGGCAGGGAGTCCAATTACTGCATCAAGCAAATTATCATCTATAATCTGTTTTCGTATCTTCCCCTCACTAGCACCTCTAAAAAGTACCCCATGAGGAAGCACTACACCCATTCGACCTTCGGCATTAAGACTGGCTAACATATGCTCTACAAAAGCATAGTCCCCCTTACTCTTAGGAGGCAACCCATACCCAAAACGCCCATACTTGTCATCGGATAAATCTTCTGCACCCCATTTATCCAGTGAAAAAGGAGGATTAGCAACAACCACATCAAACTTCATAAGATGGTCATGCTCTTTGTGGAGTGGATTGCGAAGAGTATCACCCCATGCTATGTTGGCATCATTTATCTCATGCAAAAACATATTCATTTTACAAAGAGCATGAGTTTGTCCATTTTTCTCTTGTCCATAGAGTGCAAAGTTTTCACTACCCACCTCTTTACTCGCTTTGATTAAAAGAGAACCAGAACCACAAGTAGGGTCATAAATACGGTCACCCTCTTTAGCTTCTACCAGTTTAGCAAGTAGAGTAGAGACAGAACTAGGGGTAAAAAATTCTCCCCCTTTTTTTCCTGCATCACTCGCAAAATGGGCGATAAGATACTCATAAGCATCGCCTATTACATCATTACCCTCTAACATAGAAGGACGAAGGTCTAGCTTTTCATTAGCAAAGTCTTCTAATATATTTTTAAGTATGCTGTTACGCTCTTTAGTATTACCAAGTTTACTCTCAGAATTAAAGTCCACATTACGAAAGATGCCCTCAAGCTTCTCTTTGTTATCCTCTTCTATACGTTCAAGAGCTTTGTTAATAATCTCCCCAACATTCGTAGCCTCTTTATGTTTGAGCAAGTAGTCAAAAGTACACATTTCATCAAGTACAAACTTCTCACGTTTCAAACTCTTGGCTATGCGTTCTTTATTACCTTTATACTTCTTATGCAACTCTTCAAGCTTCTCTTTGTAAAAGTCAGAAAGATACTTTACAAAAAGCATAGTAAGTACATAATCTTTATATTCATTACTATCCATTGTACCCCTAAAGGTATCACAGGCTCTCCAAACAATATTATTAATGGTCTCTTGTGTTGTTTTTGGCATTGGTTTATTCCTTGTTCTGTTCTATTATTGTATTTAAGATTATCTGTGAAAGTTGTTCTTTTTCATCTATAAGTTTCTGTAATAACTCTTTCTCTTTTTGAGCTAAATCCAAAAGAGATACAAGCCTTTTTTGTTCTGCTAAGGGTGGCAAAATAATCTCAAGGTTCTCTAAATCTCTTCTCTTTATCATAGGTATAGCTGTACTCTGTACATCTTGCCTTAACTGTCGTTCTGTTGCTTTTGAATTTAGATAATAGGCAACATATTTAGCATTTACTCTATTATCATCTATACGGATGATAGAGAGTAGAGAGTTTATAAGTAAGCCCTCATCTTCTTTGTCTATATAGATAGCCAAAGAGGGATAACGAAGTCTTACCAGTATATCGCCTTTATGTGTAAAATACTTATCCTCTAACTCTTCACTTGAAATAAACTTATCTTTATAATCATGGTCTAGTTGAATGCTAGACCCAAAACAGCGTAAAGAGACTTGATAATATCTTACTTCTTTTTCTGAATCTAGTTTAGCTTTCTTACGAGCCATAACCAAACCAGTACGAACAGTAGCAATGTCACCTAATTTTACTTTCAATAGACACCTTTCATAATGTTTATTTCAGAATAATACACTTTTATTATTTTTATGTCAAGTGAGATTACATTTATTTTGTATTATTCTAAAATAAACATAAAGATATTTAACTACTTATTTATTAGGGAAATAACATCTTGACTCTTTGCAGTTTAGTAGAACTGCGTTAGGTGTGACTCTAAACTAAGAAAATTTTTCATAAAATAGAATAAAATATACTCTTTTAATGTAAATATAAAATAATCTATAGAAATTTTTATAAATTATTAAAAATTTCTATAAATCTATCTAAATTTTTAATAATTTAGATAGACTACAATAAATATAAAAATAACTATTTTAATTTAAAAATATTATATTTTGTGCTATACTTCCCTTATGAACAATAAAGAGATACTAAAAAAATACATCAATACAAAAAAACAACCAACCCTTTTACCCTATCTTGATGACATTAAATTTCTATTTGAAAACGATGCTTCACAACTCTCTATGTTGGAGTATCTAAAAGAAGAAAAAAATGTGACAATCTCTCCATCTGCACTATCAAATTTTATTAAAAAGTATATAAAAAAAACTCCCTATACTCCAAAAGAAAAAAGTGATAAATCCAATAATAAAAAAGATGAGAAAAATCAAGATAAACCTCAAAAACTAAAAGATTCTATTTTTGATGATTAAAAAAGGAAAAATAAAATATGGCAAAAATTTTTATCGTTTCAAATACTAAAGGTGGCACAGGTAAAACTACCACTGCTCTACACATATTACCTACTATAGCATACCTAGAAGGATATAAAAACATAAACTACTATCAACTTGATGATAACAATAAAGTTAATATCTCGTCCAAAGCTATTAATATCAAAAACTATACTATCAACAATACAAGTGATGTAATGGATAAAGTAGAACTAGATATTGCATTAGATAGTGAAACTGTTAATATTATAGATATTGGTGGTGGTAATGATACAAAGAGTGTACTAAATTATCTAAAAACCAAGAGCGAAATAAAAAAAGAGGATATTACCTTTTTTATACCAATAACTACAAATCTATCTCAACAACAAAATCTACAAGATACAATAGAGCTAATCAAAGATAGTCACAGTAACCCAAAAATTATTTTAATACTTAATGAAGTAATTGACCTAAAGAACTATAAAGATGAGTTTATCAATATCTTTGGTAATGAAGTTTATGAAATCGCCCCAATAACTGATTTGATAGAGCAGTCATGTGAAAAGGTAATCAAAATAGAGAAAGATAATCTATATCAAGTTATGGAGTACAAGAAAAAAACTCTACTTGATGGATATATCAATGCACTAGAGATAGATAAAAATAGAGAAAAACTAAAACAGCAGTATGTTATGGAGTATAAAGAGGATGAAGATTTAGAAGCATACTACAAGAAAAAAAGAAATCTTAGATTTGTACAGCAGATAATTGATACTGTAGAACGATTTCCAAAAATAGCATAGGAAAAAAAGATGAAAAAAGAAGAGTTAAGAGATTTAATAGACTCTTTAGAGCTATACCTAAAGTTGGTAAAAAATGACCTCCCCAAACTACATGAGGAGAATAAAAAAACCTCTTCAAACTTAGAACAACTAGTAATAGAGAGTAGAAAAGTTACCAATATAGGAACAATGTTAATTGAGCTAAGAGAGACATTTTCCGATATTCAAAAAAGCCTATCAAGATATGAAATGCAAACAAAGAGAATAGAACTCATAGCACAAAATCATGATATTCTCCAAAATCGGCTAAATATAGTTTATGCTCTTCTTTTTGGATTTTTTATGGGATATTCTATTAATATTTTTTTACCAATTTAAGCATACGAATTTAAATAAAGTAGATTATCCCCCCTACTCTATTTAAAAAAGTGCCAATTGCATAGGTTTTAAATTTTTATCTTCAAGAGCTACTTTATCTTTAAGTAGTTCTATAAAATACTCTTTAATCTCTCGATAAGAAGCTATCTTTTTAGAGTTGTGTACAAAAATTGAACGATAGCCACTCTCTGTAAATTTTTCAAAACCCCTAGACATTGCATAAAAACTAAAGTGAGCCAAGCCTATTGAGCTTTTAAAGTATCTTGGCTCATACTGCACAGCAAACTGAAAACTATTAATTTTAAAAAACAGTGTAAAAATCTGAGATTTAGATTTTCGATTAATACCACTATTTAGAATCTCTTTTTTTGTATATATTATATTTTTCATAAAATACCTTTCTTTAAGTAGAGTCTATAAAATAGACTCTATGCGAATAACCTACCTGTGGCAAAAACCTCTAACTCTTCATCTGAATAAAAAATTTTATTTTCATTAGAATCATTAGGAACTTTAACTTTTATCTCATCCTCTTTTAACTCGTCTAAACTAGAAACTTGTCTCTTTGTTGCATTCATAATATAAGCAGGTGTGTACCATGTTTTAAAAACTTCAAGAGTTAAACTATTACCATGAATAACCTCTGCTGAAATATGTAATAGTGTAAGCTGTATATAACACATATTCACGCACAAGGAGTCAATATCAATCGCCTGAACTTCCATTACCTGTTGATAATTAACGCCTAGCTCCATTAACACATCAGCACGAGCGATAATCATTCCACCAGCTCCACAAGCAGGTTCAGATAATCCCTCACGCTCTGTAGTATTCTCTCCCAATATAGAAGCCATCAGTTTAGAGATATGATAAGGGGTAAAAAACTGCCCCTTATATTTAGAGCTTAAATCAAGAGCAGAAAAACACTCTCCTAAGAAATCCCCCATTCTATCGGATAGAGCCATAACAACCAAACTAAACAACTTAGGAAATATATCAACATCTTTTTTATCATACTTAGCAACTACTTCTAAATACTCTTTTTCTAAAGCTTCATCTCTTGCAAAGGGTTGATATAAACTAATAGCTGACATTTTACAAAAATCAGTAAATATCTCCCATTTTCTATAACGATAATCATAACTCTCAACTATTTTAATAAACTCTTTTTTAGCCTCTTCATAGTTCATATTAAGCCCCCTTATACTCGGTAATTTCTGCTCTAATCGAGATTTCACCATCAACAAGGATAAATGATAATTTCATATCAGATATAACAATATTTGGAAACTCATCTGCTACAACATCATAAAAAGCATCTTTGGATAGACGAAGTAAATCAAAGGGTTCATACCCTTTGATTATCGTCACTAGTGACGGTTTAAACATTTACTGCCTCCTCTTCACAAGAGATAGAACCCTTAGAGTTGATTACTCTATTTTCAAAATACAAATCCATCTCAAAACCAAGCTCTATTAACTCCTCAATATCAGAGTAACCCCACTCACTTAAATATCTGTCACTCTCATTTTCCATATAACCAAAAGCTAATTTTTTATTAGGGTCATACTCGACCACATACAAGGTAAACATTGGATGGAATAGCTTAACAATCACTCTTTTAATTTTTTCTCCATCTGTCTCATATAACTTTGGAGCTTCATTGAGTCGTTCATAAACTATTTTTTTATGGCTATCTAACATAATTGGTAATCTCATCTCTATCTCCTAATAAATTATCTCTATATTGTTATCAAGTTCAACAACACCTAAATATCGTTTTACCTCTGAAACAGCCTCTACTATATCTTTACACTTTAGATATAGTACATCTTCACTACCATTAATCACTACAAAAAAGCTCTTCATGTTAGACACTATTTTATTGTATTTTTTAGATTGAGACTCTAGCCAGTCTCTCCCCAAACTCTTACTTTGTTGGTACATTTTATGTAACCTTTAAATTGAATTTTGCTCTATCATTTTTTTTAAGTGGTCTGAATATGAACAATTTTTTTATCCACTTTTAAGAAAAAAGTTAAGAATCTCTTCCCTCTTTTCTTACTTATATTGTACCATAATGGTACTGAAATAATGTTTAAAATAGGATGTTTTTTTGTTATTTTTTGGGATTTATAGAAACAATATTAGTACCTTTTAAGCACTAATATCTAAATAAAGGATGGGGGATTATTAAATTGAAAAGTGTTTTTAAAATTTAGAATAGATACTAAATCATGCTTTTGTTATTTCTTGTCTAACTTTTTGTTCTATCTTCATCTTTTTAACCTCTTTAAGTTGTTTTTGTAGTTCCTCTATAAGCTCATCAAAATTTACATCTCGATAAAGAACATCAAAAGGAACACCAAGATTTTTTTCAATCTCTCGAACCTCTTCATAGTTTGGGTATCTTGATTTGTTTCTCCATCTAGTAATAGTAACTCTACTTCTCTGTTTTGTAGAGTTGTTGTTAATAAGCTCTGTTATCTCTTCATCTTTTTTCCAAGTCATTTTAAACTCTCCTTTTTTATCTCTTCTTGAACCCTCTGCTCTATTTTAAGCTTTTTTACCCCTTTAAGTTGCTTCTCTAGTCTCTCTATAAGCTTATCAAAATCTACATCTTTATATAAAACATCAAAGGGAAGACCAATTTTATCTTCTATTAGCCTACGCTCTAAATCTTTTGGGTATTTTTTTCTATTTCTCCATCTAGTTATAGTTGCGATGCTCTTTTTAGTCTCTAAAGCACTATTAACGAGTTTAGTTATATCTTTATCTTTTTCCCATATCACTAGTATGTTCCTTTTCCAATTTTTCTAAGATTTCAATCTTACCTAAGAGCTTATTATACTTTGATGTAATATCCTCTACTTCTTTTTGCTTTTTCTCAAATTTAATCTGCTCCTGTCTCTTCTCTTCTTGATACTGCTCTAAATCCTCTTTACACTTAGTAGCGATATATTGGGCTTCAAATAGCTCTTTCTCTTTTATTATTATGCTCTTTTGAAGTTCACTATAAGAACTTTCTAAAGTATCTATTTTATTGTTATAAGACTCTTTTAGTTTATCAATTTCTATATTATATTTTTCATTAACTCTTTTTAGCTCTAAATCATACTTCTTTTGTAGCTCTGACATATCAGCTCTTAACTCTTTGTTCTCTTGCATTACACTACTAGTCTGCTGTGCAATAGATGATACAGATTCAAGCTCTTTTTGACTCTTCTCTAGTAGCTCTTTATTTTTTCTATTCTCGTCTAATACTCTTTTGCTCTCCTCAATAAGAGAAGCTTTCTCTAACTCATGTTTAGAATTTAGCTCTTTAATCTCCTCATGAGCCTCTAGTTTTATCTTTTCAACCTCTGTTTCTACCTCTTGGGCTTTAGCGTTAAGCTCCTGCTTCTGTTCCTCTATATATCTTTTTTCTTGTTGAAGTGTTGAGAAATTATAATCAAGGGTAGTAAGAATATGAGCAAACGCTTTTTGTATAGTCTCTTTGCTCTTCTCGTTGATATTCTGATACAAAGTCATATCAATTTCAATATTGGTTTTTGAGGCTAAATGTATCTGATAGACTTTTACCATCTCCTCTAAAAATTTAGATTTACCAGAGATACCACTATTTGCAAGTACCTTTTCAATCTCATCTTTTAACTCATCATCTATATAAAAATTGTATTGTGCCATAAGTAACCTTTTTTAAAATATAGTATAAAAATAGATTATATAGCCTTTAAACTTAATTATATGTAAAATATATGGTACATATATACAATATTTATCATATATCTTATATATGGTAGATAATCAAGAAGAAGAAATTACTAGTTTTCTAACTCTATTTATTTTCATAATCAAATTTTTAGAGTGTTTTTCCATGGAGTAGCACACTCTTATAACTACTTTTGTTTTGTTCCCTCAATTTTTTAAAGTGGTTAGAAGCTCAAACTCGCATAACTATAAAAGACACCTTTTCCACATCAGTAAGAAAAAAGAAGTTAGCTAAACTTCTCTTTTCTTATTTATATTGTACCTAAAAGGTACAAATACCTTGCTTAATTCTTGTACCTTTTAGGTATAAAAAACTAGATAAAAATCTAAGAAATCAAATCATTCTCTCTTTCTGCCCCTCTGGCGAAGAGTCTCTCTGAAAGAGCCGTCGGAGACAAAACATTAGAACTTTAGAGAAGCTTATTTTGTCTAGGAGTGTTGTAGAGTCTCTCCTACGAGTGTCTCCTGTTTTTTCTTGGCTCTTGCTGATGGAGTGTAACGGAATCATCAAGAGGTAAGGAAACAATAGGATACAATCTATAGGTGAGACTCTACATAAACGGACTTACAACGGCGTTATGGGACTTTAAACAGAAATCTAACTTTATCATGCGAATGGCTCTTTGAACAGCTTCTCCCCTTATAGGCTTTCTACTCGAACAATTTTGATGTTTGAATTCATAAATAAATATCTGAACAGCTTCACATATATGCTAAAAATAATTTTTTCTTTTAAACAGCAATTATCTAAAATTAATCTCTATTAAGATACAATTTTAGTGTATTTTTTAGATTGAGACTCTAGCCAGTCTCTCTCTGCTCTTCTGTCTATTATTTCCATTTAGTATCAAGAACACACCCTATCAAATAAAGAAATCTAAGTAGTTTAAAAGTATTTTATAGATAACATTTTACAACTATGGATAACAATTTAAAATATTATAAAAAATTAGAGGATGCTTTAGAGAGATATTTTGGTAATGAGATAATCAATTATCTAAAAAAAGATGAAGAGATTATTGAGATAATGGCAAATCCTGATAATAGCCTATTTATAGAGAAAATGGGTCAACCTATGCAGAGAGTAGGAACAGTAAAACCCCAAAATATAAGAGCTATTATCAATACCCTAGCCTCTTATCACGATATGGTAATTGACCAAGACCAAACTATCTTAGAGTGTGAAGTTCCATTTTGTGGCTCACGCTTTTTAGGAAAAATCCCACCTAGTGTATCAAGCCCATCATTTACTATCAGAAAAAAAGCCTCAAAAATATTTACTCTGTCTGATTATCTAAAAGAGGGAATTATCACTAAAAAACAGAAAATTATAATAGAAGAGTCCATAGAAACTAAAAAAAATATCTTAATTGTAGGAGGTACAGGCTCTGGAAAAACAACTTTAACAAACGCCATTATAGAAACCATCTCAACACTAACCCCTCATGATAGAATACTTATTATTGAAGATACAGCAGAGATACAATGTTCAGCCCAAAATAAGGTCATATCACGAACCACAAAAAAAGTCTCTATGCAAGATTTAGTTAAATCATCTCTACGAGAGCGACCAGATAGAGTGCTTATAGGAGAGATTAGAGGAAAAGAGGCATTAGACCTTATTACCATTTGGAATACAGGACACCCTGGGGGAGTTACAACAGTACATGCAAACTCTGCCTATGAAGCGTTAAAAAGATTAGAGAGACTGTTAGCACAAGCAAACGCTCTTAATATGCAAGAGGAGATAGCTCAAGCTATCAACATTATTATCTTTATCAAAAAAACTCCAACAGGAAGAGTTGTTGATGAGATACTAGAGATTAAACGCTACGATAGAGAAGAGCAGAGATATATAACCACAACAAAATTATAAAAAAGGAAAAATATGAAACAATTCAACTTAAACCACATGCTACTAATTACATTGGGATTACTTTTACTATCACCTGAATTATTTGCTTCGACAGGTTTAGCATTTGAAACAGGAATGGACGCATTTTTAGGCTTCTTTACAGGGAAATTTGTCTTTATCTTATCAGCTCTAGCTATTATCGTCTCTGTAGGAATGTTTGCATTTAATCATGATGCAATGGGAGGAGTTCTAAAAGGATTTATTGGACTTCTATTTGTGCTAGGAATTATGGGTAACATTATCAATTTACTCAATATGTTTGGTCTAGCTAATACAGGAATGCTTATCTAATGGAGCAACTCCAACAAACCCCAATCTACCAAGCAATAAACCAACCTGTTCTACTTTTTGGGGCAGAACGAAACCTTGTTATCTTTTTAGCCATGATGGCAACTATGCTAATGTGGATGGGTGGTACTTGGTTTACTCTTTTTGTTGGTATTGTTATTTGGATGATAGGTATTTATTATCTGCGAGAAATGGCTAAGAGAGACCCTATTATGAGTAATGTCTTTAGGCGATATCAACGATATAGACACTACTACTCTGCTCATACTACGCCATTTTTCTATTTCAAAAATATAAATTGATAAAAAAAGAGTTATTCCCTTTGTCAGATAAATATGCAACAAGTTTTGATTTTGTTGCACAAGACATTGTAAAAAAAAGAGAACTATTTGAAATTTTAGGATGGGAGAATGAATTTTGTATAAATCAAATCGTAATTGGTTATCTAGTCCGTGATTATCATGGGAATTCTATTAAAGAGTTTAGCCATAAACAAGAAGCCGAAGCTTTTGCTTTTTGTTTTCCTCCATTAACAAATGAAGAAAAAGAGTTTGAAAAAGAGTTTTATGATTTAGACATCTAATTTGATACTCTTATTTCGATTTTAAGCCTCTTTTTTAAGTTCTGTATACCTAGAGTAGGCTTTTAGTAAAAAAACCCTTTAATAAGCCTCTACGGTTGTTTTAATGGGTAATTCACTTATATATCAAAAGAACTTTTTTAAACCTATAATAGAAATTAAGGAATATTTTCCATGTATGCACATTTTGTCAGCATATATATTGCTATTTTTTGAATATTTTCCATGTATGCACATTTTGTCAGCATATATATTGCTATTTTTTTGAATAATTTCCATGTATGCACATTTTGTCAGCATATATATTGCTATTTTTGTTTAAAATTATTATTTTTTGTTTTAAAATCTTCTAATTTCTTCTTTTTGGTGGGATATACTCTCTTGGTAGTATATATTCCAAAAGAATATATATACTACTAAGAGAGTCATAACTCTCTTTAGTATATATCTCTATAGGATATAACTAAAGAATAGAACTAATAAACCTCCATAAAATACCCTACTTATTAGGTAACAATACCCTACTTATTAGGTAACAATACCCTACTTATTAGGTAACAATTTACTTTTTCCTGATTGTTAATAATTTTTAACATAAAAAAACTTAAGATTATAATACCCTACTTTATGATATTATTTTAAATAAATACTACAAAGTAGGGTATAGTAGAGTGAAAAATGATAAAAAAGAATTTGAAATAACTTATGAGGTTGTTCTTGATAAAAAAAGAGAAGTTTTTAAAAATGAATGGAAGAATATAGCTAAAAAAGCAAATAAAGGTTACATGAATGCAGATTGGTTTAGACGCAATATGTTTAATGCCACAGCAAGAAATAAACGAAAAGAATATAAGAAGTATAAAACGATTTGGAAAAATGAAGATAAAGAGATACAAATCTCACATCCTTTAAATCAAAAACATGCAGATGTATTATCAATTTTATTTACTGATAACAAAGGTACTACTAAACCTGATAAGGATGGGAGTTTTTATATCTATACTAGCTTGTATGCTATAGCTAAAAAAATGGGATATAGATATCCTGAACGAGCATCGCATAAAATAGTAAAATTTATAAATGATATGCGTTGGACTGATTTTGTAGTTAGAAATAAAGAGGGATGGTATAGATTTACAATACTTGGTGAAGCCTACTATAGTGAGGGTAAAAAAGTCTTTCAAGTTCATATTGATGGGAAGAGTGCCAAGATTCTAGCAATCAATACAGGACTTCAAATTGAAAGTAGTCTCAATGAAAAAATCGTTAAAATACCTGATAAACTCTCTAAATTAAAGGCTATGGTAAGATATATTATTGCTAATAAAGCAACTAGACATGGTTATACTTTGGAGCATATATTTGAAAAATATGGGATGGATAGCAGTATAAAGAGTCTTACTAATCGAAAAAATAGAAGTAACTTCAAAAAGCAACTCAAAGAAAATAGTGATTTGTTAGATAAGTTTAATATTACTTATGATGAACAAAAGGAGAAAATTTATTATAAACAAATTGAAGAGATTGTTTTTGAAAAGCCTATTAAGTTGGAATCTATCAAAGAGACTATGGAGAAAGAACAAGGGCTTGATTTTATCGGTAAATCTATATGGTATGATGAAGGAGATAAATATGCTAAAATAATAGGTATAGAGGTAGTTAAAGATGGAAATTTTAATATAGATATTTATGATAAAACTAATCAGGTTAAATTAAAAATGATAAATACATCTCGTGAAATACTTGAAAATCGTTTGGTTCAAGTAGAATAAAATATAAAAGTCTCTTAAAGCCCTAAATATAGTAAATTTAAGGTTAGAAAATAGAAAAATGTTACCTAATATGGAGGGTATCTTAACCAAAAATTTAAGGTTAGAAAATAGAAAAATGTTACCTAGTATGGAGGGTATCTTAACCAAAAATTTAAGGTTAGAAAATAGAAAAATGTTACCTAATATGGAGGGTATCTTAACCAAAAATTTAAGGTTAGAAAATAGAAAAATGTTACCTAATATGGAGGGTATCTTAACCAAAAATTTAAGGTTGGAAAATAGAAAAATGTTACCTAATATGGAGGGTATCTTAACCAAAAATTTAAGGTTGGAAAATAGAAGAGGAACAATATGAATAGTCAAAACAAAAAAAGATTTACACTATATGTAAAACCATCAACACAAGAGAAGTTATCTATTTTAGCAAAAGAACAAAATGTATCAGTAGCTTCTCTATATACATCTGCTACTGAAAAATTGTTAAAAGAGTCCACCGATTATTATAATGATGAGTTTTATAATTTAAATATTGAGAGAGCCTTATTGTCAGCTATTATTTTTGAACCAAGTATTCTAAAAGATATTTCTATAAAAATTAAAGCAGATGACCTCTATTTGCCTTTTCACCAAAAGGTTTTTTCAGCAATGATAGATTTAGATACAGAAGATAAGCCTATAGATGAAGAGTTTTTAAAAACTAAATTAAATAGGTTGGAAAATTTTGACGAAATTGCTTGGTTAGATATTTTAGCATCAAATCCAATATCAAATACAGATGCTTATATTGATGATTTATTAGAGAGAAGTAATCGAAGAAAACTAAATTTAGCTATTTTACGCTATAGAAGAGATTTGTATGAAACTTCTGAAAACTCTTTTAAAATTAAAAGTGATTTAGTTAAGCAATTAGAAAATTTGGAAGATAATCGAAAATCTATTGTTAAACCCATGTCGATTTTAGATATTGAAGAGGAAAAAATTTTCTTTTATACTGAGAATTGGCTACCTATCCCAAAAAATGCAATTACAATTATTGGGGGTAGTGGTGGAGCGTCTAAGTCAGCATTGGTTCTTCAACTACTTATGAGAATAATTAAAGAGAATCCAAATCTAAAAATTTTTGGATGGTTGAGTGAAGATTTGAAAGGCTATACAAAAGAGAGATTTAGTGGTTTTAAAAATTCATTTTTTAAAAATGAAGATATTGAACTGTTTAGAAAACTAGAAATTTCAGGTAGTGGAGATATGCCTTTTTTTATTTTAAATGTCTCATATCAAGGGATTACGGTTAATGAAAAATGGTATCAATTTAAAGAGGAGATGAGAAATTATGATATTATTGTTCTTGACCCATTGATTGCATTTTTTGGTGGAGAAGAAAACAGTAATACTCATGCAAGATTTTTTATGAATCTTTTGAATGAATGGGTTGCTAAAGAGAATAAAACACTTATCCTAATTCATCACTCTAAAAAGCCTAATGGTAAAGATACAAGAGACGATATAACAGTTAGAGGAGCAGGGGCAATTGTTGATGCTTCACGATTGACATATGAGGTAAAGAGTACATCAATTGAGGATTATAAGAGTGATTATAAATTTTTTACAGGTGTACGCTATAATAGTCTGTTACCAACCAATATTGACGAAAAAGGTTCAGATGGATATACTCTTGCAATGGATGCGATTATGACACATCGAAGAATTTTAATAGCTAAAGATAATTTGGGTGTAAAGCTTTTAATGTCAAAAAAATGTAATTTGAAACAAATTTTTTATATTAAAGCATGGGGTGAAAAAGAGCAATATGAAGTAGTAAATGAAAATTAGAAAAGTTTAGAATTATGCAAGAATAAAATTCTTACATTTTAAAGCATATTAAAAATAAATTATTTTTATTAATTTTAGTTACTTTTTATTAGAATTAAAGCAGTTTTCTTATAAAATACCCTTAATGTAAAAAGGGAAAACAAATGATAAATCTAAAAGCCTATAGAGATAAACCAAAATCTCTAGGTGATTTACTAAACTATGCAACTATGATAGACTCTGCTACACTATTAAATAAAGATGGCTCACTTAGCACAGGGTATAGCTATACCTCTAGTGACCTCTCATCAGCTTCACTCTATGAAAGAAATGCACTAACTAATAGAATGAATAGAGTATTAAGCCAATTTGGTAGCAATTGGACGATACATATAGATTCCTTTAGAACTAAAGTTAATAACTATCCAAAGGTTGAAGAGTCTTATTTTAATGACCCTGTAACCAAACAGATAGATGAAAATCGAAGAGACTATTTTGAGAATCAAGGTAATCTCTATGAAACAGAGTTTACTCTATTTTTAACATATATCCCACCTTCAAAAGTAAAATCA
>FPHN01000282.1_pt1 | contig 24904 bp, 26 predicted proteins | sample 1057391 | NCBI WGS metagenome assembly FPHN01 (sample SAMEA4473311, study PRJEB15554) | hydrothermal vent metagenome | biome: marine basaltic hydrothermal vent biome; feature: marine hydrothermal vent; material: water | place: Pacific Ocean | collected 2011-06-14/2011-07-23 | depth 1155 m | reverse complement strand
AAATTTTTGAGTTTTCATGTCGTGTAGCCTTGTAGGGTGTGATTGCTATCACACCTATTTAATATAAGGCTACTCCAAGCAAATAAACACGCAAATAGAAGCCATAGAGCGGGTAAGCTTTGCAAAATATAATTCGTAGGACTAGCCAAAGCTAATTCAAGAATTATATTTTGTGAAGATTACCCTCTCTATGGCTTCCCTTCGGGCTTTATGAGGGTTCCCATAGACTACGTTAATCGTTTTTGAATTAGCTAAGGTTAGTTCTGCAAACGATTGCCTTGCCTATGAAAAACCTCATAAAGCTATTTGCGTGTTTATTTGCTTGGAGTAGCCTAAGGCTGAAATTATAGCATATTAAAAAGTTATAATTTTAGAAAAAGTATTTAAAAGCATTGCTCTCTTTTTTATATCTTTTCTCTCTTTTCCTATCTCGGTACTACTAATAATAGCTCTTCCAAAGATTCGTTTTTTATGATTATTAAGTCTTGACCCCCAATAGTTATGCATAATGATAGGTTCGCCTTTTTTCTCTCCAAGATAAAGGGTTACATGACCACCTACATATAATAATGAGCGAAATGGTTTTGCTTTTTTTAGAATAATAGCTTTTTTCCTTTTAGCAGAAAGCCATCTTATTTTAGTTACTTTTTTACCATCATGGCTTTGTTGTTTTGAATTTCGTCTTAAAAAAATACCAAAAGGTGCAAAAAAATCTTTGGTTAGGCTTGAACAATCCCTTGCTTGCATTTTACCACCCCAGCCATAAGGTTCTCCTACTAATTGTTTAGAGATTAGAGCTACATTAGATGGAGTAAACGATATTGGTTTTTTAGCTATTATCCACTTTTTTTTAGACTTTACTAGTGTAATATGAGCATAGCCTTTTTTATCTTTTGATGCTATCATATATTTCTTAGTTTTTTTATCAATAGGAAAGATACTACCAAGCTTAACAATAGTTTTAAAATTTTTATCTTTTATAAAAAGATTATCTCTAATAGTTACATAATAATTACTATTTTTAAATCTCTTTTTAAACTTATAATCTACAAATGCTATATCTGATAGAGGTAACCAACCATAAGCATAAGAACAGCGAATAAAAACCCATTTTTTATCTTTTGAGTAGTGGGAAACTAAAAGAGGTGTATTTATATTAACAGAAGAGTTTTGATTATAATCAAAGGGAAAACCTTCGCCTGTACGTTTAGGATTATAATAAAAATCTTGTTTTGTTGGATAAACTTTTAAATCTGTATGTCTTAAAGTAATAGCAGATTTTAAAACCGATTGATAAGCTTTAAAATTGGAATTTCTAATTTGATATTTAAACCATTTTTTAGAGATTCTTTTACCATATCGTGTATATATTTTCTGTTTAGCAAACATAAATTGCCAATTTCGCTGTTTCCATGATAGACCCATTTTTTTTCTAAACCAAGGTTTAAAAAATTTTCTATTGTATTCGTTGTCATATCGTTTTTGCTCTATTTTACTCATGGGTTTAATTTGTGTACTAAAACACTTAGGGTCTTGTTTAATATATTTTGTATCTCGTACATTTTTTTTGGGCATAGAATCTAAAGCACTTTTATATCTATAGCCTGTATCTAAAAGAGCCTCTGCAAAAAGAGAGGCTGTAAAAAGGATTATTCCAATAATTATTTTATATTTTTTCATTACTTATCTTAATATAAACAATCACTACAATGACGCTAAATGAGTTGTATCATTAATAACTCTTCTTCCCCATAAAAAACGTTTTTTATAAAAACTTTTTTGGTTAAAATTAAAAATTACTATCTTTTTTGCACCTGAACTAGCATGAATAAAATTGCCATTTCCTAAATAAATACCCACATGTGTTACTTTTCCTTGTGGATGTTTTTTAGTATCAAAAAAGACCATATCTCCTTTTTTTAGATTATTATAAGAGACATATTGCCCCACCTTAGCTTGGTCACGAGATACTCTAGGAATTTTAATTCCTGCCTCTTTATATATTTTTTGAGTAAATCCAGAACAATCATAAGTATTAGGTCCTGTTGCTCCCCAAACATATTTAAGACCAAGAAGCTCTTTTGCTCTCGCCTCTATAGTATTTACAATACTATTACTTTGTCTTGGTCTCCTTATATCAATAATACAACCTCTAACTTGATGCTGTCTAGTTACTCTTACTACAGAAGGAGTATCATCTTCTAACACAGGATAGGTTTGTGCTAAAGGAAGTTCATCAATAGAAGAGGTTCGTGCTACAGGAAGGTTATCAATGGAAGGAGTACACTTTAAACCTGTACTAACATCAATACCCATAATATCTAAAGCTGTTAATTTTGGTTTAACCACTTCAGGTGTTTTATTTGAACAAGCAGTAAAAAATGCCACAGATGTTAAAAGTAATAAGTTAGTTAGAGTAATTTTTTTCATAAGTATTATTCTCCTTTTTTTATTTTTTATATTTGATAACCTTATGTTGTTAAGAATAGTATAGCAAGAGTTTCGTGTCATAATTGTGTTTTTTCTTAAGTTTTTTATTTTTTATGACTCTTTTGAAAGCCCTATATTATGGGGTGTTAAAAAGGATTTTAAATTTAATATTTTTTGTTTTATTATACTTTATATTTTAATATAAGCTAAAATTATTAATTTAAAATTATTTTATATATAATCTTAAATTAAATAGATTATCTACTTTATATTTTGTAATCAGATACTTTTGAAGCAATAGCAACGCTTTTAATAAATTCAACAACTTTTAAATGTTCAGGATGATTTGCATATAATTCTAATCCCTCTTCATCCTCAAATTCAGAATAAAGACTTAAATCCATTGCTCTGCTTTCTTGGGAAATGTTAATACCAACTTCCATACTTTTTAGTGTTGGTACTTTATTTAAAAGTGCCTCTAACATCTTTTTTGTTTTAATTAAGTTTTCTTTTTTATTTTCATCTTTGAACTTAAACATTACAATATGTTTCAACATATATATTCTCCTCTTTTAGCTCTTTTTTTTATTCGGGATTATAGCAAAAATATGATAGAATTCGCCCAATTTATATATTTGGAGCAAAAATGACAGAACTGGACTATTATGAAGCCCTAGAAGTTAGCCGAACTTGTGACGGAGCTGAGTTAAAAAAGTCATATCGTAAACTTGCGATGAAATACCACCCAGATAGAAACCCTAATGACAAAGAAGCTGAAGATAAATTTAAGTACTTAAGTGAAGCCTATGAAGTATTAAAAGACCCAAAAAAACGTGCTATTTATGACCAATATGGAAAAGCAGGACTTCAAGGTCAAGGTCGTGGAGGATTTAGTGGACATCAAAACATGGACGATATTATGGATATGTTTAACTCTATGTTTGGTGGTTCTAGTGGAGGGTTTGGTGGTTTTGGTGGAGGTGGACAACGCCGTCAACCAAACCAAAAATATAATTTAGATTTTGAAATAGACCTAAAACTTAAATTTAATGAAGCCATTTTTGGTTGTGAGAAAAAAATAGATATTCGTTATAAAGTACCTTGTGATGATTGTGACGGTACAGGTGCAGAAGGTGGAAAGTTAGATACCTGTTCTTACTGTAATGGTCAAGGTCAAGTAGTTATGAAACAAGGATTTATGTCATTTGCTCAAACCTGTCCACAGTGTCATGGCAAAGGGCAAACTATTACCACAAAATGTGATGCATGTTCAGGAAGAGGTTTTCATGAAGAGCCAGATAGCATTACAATAAATATTCCTGCAGGTGTAGACTCGGGTAACCGTTTACGCGCTCAAGGTTATGGAAATAGAGCTAAAAATGGACAACGTGGGGATTTATATCTAACCTTTGATGTAGAACAAGATGAACACTTTATTAGAGATGGTTCAAATATCTATATTGAAGTTCCTGTATTCTTTACCCAAGCTATTTTAGGCTCATCTATTACTATTCCATCTCTTGATGGAGAGCTTGAACTAGATTTAAAAGTAGGAACAAAAGATAAAGAGCAATTTATCTTTAAAAATGAAGGAGTACCTGATGTTCATACTGGACAAAAAGGACAATTGATAGCACAAGTATCGGTTATATATCCAAAAAAATTAAATGATGAGCAAAAAGAGATGTTAAAAAAACTTCAAGAGAGCTTTGGAATAGAAAGTAAACCACACACTTCTACTTTTGAGAAAGCTTTTTCTAAAGTAAAAGGTTGGTTTTTATAAAATTACAATAGAATATCTCAATTATCAAAAAAATGAGGTATTATGCAAATAAATTTAGAAAACAAAAGTGTTCTTTTAGGTGTAACAGGAAGTATTTCGGCGTATAAGGCTTGTGATTTAGCTCGTCTTTTTATTAAAGCGGGGGCATCTGTTCATGTAGTTATGACCCCTTCGGCAGAACGTTTTGTTTCGGCATTGACCTTTGAAGCATTAACACGAAATGCTGTGCTTACAGAGTCTTCTGAATCATGGGCTTCAAAATTAAACCATATTGATATAGGAAAATCTTGTGATGTATTTGTTATTGCTCCTGCAACAGCAAATACAATAAATAAAATGAGCAAAGGAATTGCTGATAACATTTTGTTACAAACAGCTCTTGCCTTTAACAAAACCTTACTTATTGCTCCATCTGCAAATACAAATATGATTGAGCATCACTATACCGTGGGTTCTCTAAAGATGTTGGGGGTTAATGAGGTACGTATTATCTCTTCTCAATCAAAACTATTAGCATGTGGAGACACAGGAAACGGTGCATTAGCAGAGCCTTCTGAAATTTTTCATCAAACAGCAAAAGCCTTATTAGAAGAAGAATTTTGGACAGATAGAAAAGTAGTAGTAACTGGTGGAGGAACAAGAGAAAAAATTGATGAAGTGCGATACCTTTCAAATTTTTCATCAGGAAAGATGGCAAATGCTTTAGCTACTTCACTCTATTTAAAAGGTGCTGATGTCTGTTTAATTACAACTAAAGATTATTCTGAAATTCCATCTGAAATCTACACTATAGAAGTAGAGAGTGCCGAAGAGATGAGAGATTATACAGTTGATGCAGTTCGTGTCTCTAAAAAAGGAAAAATGAGCAAAGCAACCATGAATAGCTCTGAACCAATTCACTTAATACAAAAAAAACCTTATCTTTTTATGACTGCTGCCGTGGCTGATTTTACCCCTAAATTTCCTCAAAATGGAAAAATTAAAAAATCAGATATTGGAGAAGAGTGGAAAATAGAGCTAAAACAGACTGATGATGTACTTCAAGAGGTTAATAAACTAGGCTTAACTACTGTTGCATTTAAAGCTGAAATGGATAGTGAAAATGGTTTTGACAATGCTAAAAACTCTATAGAGAGCAAAGGGATAGATGCTGTATGTTATAACCTACTAAAAGATAGTCACAGTTTTGGCACAGAAGATAATAGCATAACATTTATTACAGATAAAGAGTCTGTTGATTTGGGAACGGCTTCTAAACTAGATTTATCTTTTAAAATTTTAGATGAGAGTAAAAAGTTACTCTCTTGATAATTTGAGGTTAAATATATATTGTAGGGGCAATCCCTTGTGGTTGCCCTAATTATGGTTGCCCTAATTTTTATATTTGCCATATTTAGGGTAGCCACAAGGGCTACCCCTACGATATATATAATTTATCTTCTTCCCATTTCAATGGATTATTTTGAATATATTCAGCTATAAAATAGTGCGACACCTCATCACGAATAACATGCTCATAGTAGTTTCTTTGCCACAGTCGTTTATCAAATGCTAACCAATTACTCTTTTTGACCCCTTTGATATATTCATTTGTGGTTAATGATTTAAATGCACCAACAACCTCTCCTAAACTCACAGTGCTTCTTGGACTAATTTCAACAATGGCATGAAAATGGTTTGGCATAATGATATATTCTCGTAGCTCTATTGAATCAAATCGTTTTGGAATATCTAACCATAGATACTCTATCATGTTTCCTGCTTGGTTTAATTTTAGCTCTTTGTTAACTATCTCTCCAAAATATTTTATTCTATTTTGCCCACAGATAGTTATAAAATATAGACCTGAATCTGCATAGTTATATTGACCAAGACGCAACTGTTTTCTTTTGTAAAAATTATTCATAATTATTATTTTAACATTTTTATAATAAAATTATAATAATTTCCAACATAAAACATTAATTGTAGGGGTAGCCCTTGTGGCTACCCTAAATATAGCAAACCAAAATATTTAAAATTGGTATTAAACATTTTTAATATTCAAGTTTAGGGCAACCACAAGGGATTGCCCCTACAGAAAAATTCTTTTTTATTTTCAACGGATATATATCTCTACACCGACCCTTGGTCAATCATAGCATCGGCTACTTTTCTAAATCCTGCAATATTTGAACCTGCTACTAAATCTCCTTTACATCCAAACTCTACAGATGTATCGTAAGCTGTTTTAAAAATATTTTGCATAATAGTACGCAGTTTAATATCTACCTCTTCAAAACTCCACTGAGCCATACTTGCATTTTGACTCATCTCTAGTTGTGAGGTGGCAACTCCTCCTGCATTGGCTGCTTTACCTGGAGAGAAGAGCATACTGCTTTTACGAATATATTCTAAAGCTTCTGCTGTGGTTGGCATGTTTGCACCCTCATTTATTAAGATACAACCGTTCTCTTCTAATTTTTTTGCATCTACTAAAGTAAGTTCATTTTGAGTAGCAGAAGGAAATGCAATATCACAAGCAATATGCCAAACAGCGTGACCACCTTTTGGATATTTACTTACAGGGATATAACTACTTTTAGAACCATTAACTTTTACATACTCCTCTAATGAGGCATGGTGTATCTCTTTAATTGTTTTTAATCGTGCTAGGTCTATACCATTCTTATCGTAAATAGTTCCTCTACTGTCACTACAGCTTATAGGAATTGCACCCATGTCATAGAGTTTTTCAATGGTATAGATAGCCACATTTCCAGAACCTGAAACAGTACATCTCTTTCCTTTTAAATCTTTACCATATACCTTTAAAAAATTCTCTGCAAAATATACAGAACCATAACCTGTTGCCTCTTTACGTGCTTTTGAACCACCCCAGTTTAATCCTTTTCCTGTAAGTACTCCTTCAAACTCTCCTGTCAATTTTTTATATTGACCAAATAGATAACCTATCTCTCTAGCTCCTACTCCAATATCTCCTGCTGGAATATCTTTATGTTTTCCAATATGTTTATATAGTTCACTCATAAAGCTTTGACAAAATCGCATTATCTCATTATCACTCTTTCCTTTTGGGTTAAAGTTTGAACCACCTTTTGCTCCACCTATTTGTAAACCAGTTAAAGCATTTTTAAAAATCTGTTCAAAACCCAAAAACTTAATAATTCCAAGATTTACACTTGGATGAAAACGTAACCCACCTTTATATGGTCCAATAGTTGAGCTAAACTGTACTCGATAACCTAAATTAGTTTGCACTTTTCCTTTATCATCTACCCAGTTAACTCTAAAAATCATACTTCTTTCTGGTACAACAATACGCTCTAAAATATTATGCTCTAAATATCTACTATCTTCATCTAATAATGGCTTTAACGAGTATAAAACCTCTTGTGCTGCTTGATAAAATTCATCTTGCCCAGGGCTAGACTTTTTTATATAATCTAAAGTTTTTTCTATTTTTCTAGTTGATGGCACTTATGTTCCTTAATTTTTTATTAAAATATTCTATTATATTTATGTAATTATATCACTTTTTCCTGTCCTAAACGATAAAGTGCAAAATCATATTTAATCGGGTCTAAATTATCAAAAGTTTTTAACTTAGTTGTTAACTCTAAAGTTGCTTTCATATCATATGTTTTTCGCTCTAAAAGCCCTAATTTTTGAGAGACTTTAAATGTATGAGTATCTAAAGGCATAAGTAAATCTTTTTTGTCTATTTTTGACCATAAGCCTAAATCTAACTCATCAGAACGCACCATCCAACGCAAATACATCAAATAACGCTTGTAAGTCCCTGCTGAATTTACTTTTTTGGGGACTGAACCAATTAAAAATTTATAACCTCTACTATCATAAGGATAGACCTCTTTTAGAGTATTTATAAAGTTCCATAAGCCATCTAAAACACTATTCTCTTTCTTATAACCTTTATAAAATAAATTTTCAATACTATCTATCTCTTTCAAACGTTTTAAAGAAATAAATATAGCTATCACATCATCAGAGTTTTGAAAGCGATAATAGTGTTTAGATAGACTCTTTTTTATAATCTCATCAGAAGCCTCTAGCAAAGAGAAATCCAATGAATCTAAAAACTTAACAATAAGATTTGCATTTCCATAGGCAAATAAAGCACAGATAAGAGCAATAGTTTCATCTTTATGTCTAGTGGCAATTAATAGTGGGTCAGGTCTATCATAGGAGAGTTCAGAATTTTTATTTCTGTTTTTTACTTCATTATCTAACATTTGTTTAATTTTATTCATAGAGTTATTATGGCATGATTTTTAATAAAGATAGATAATGTTACTCTAAAAATCATGATTATGTTCTTTTATTCTCTTCTTGACATTATCAATATGTGCTTGTAAAGTATGGTATTCCCATTGAAACGGAAGAGGAACATCTGTTTTAGACCTAATTTCACGACTTAGGTTATCTAATTTCCTTTCTGCTTCTTCTAGCTGTTTTTTATCAAAATCTTCCCAGTTTTCACTAATTTCATCAAGCTCTTTATACCATTTATAGACTTTAGAACGTGAACGCCATCTATAAATAGGGATAATGCTTTTAAAAATAGGAATTAGAAGTGTAAGCAGAGGAATTAACAGATATTTCAAACGTTCTATATTAAAGGCAATCCAATATGGAAATATCTTCTCTAAAAAACTATTACCATGAAGTAAATATTTTTTTGATGCTTTATGAATTGGTATCTCTAAAAATTTTTGACTTGGAAAAATATCATTTGCTGAACTGTTCTCTTTTATTTTTATAGTCATTAAACGAACCAAAGAGTCATCAACTTTACTATGAGTAACAAGTGTTGCAGTAGTTGCTAAAAGATTAATATCTGTAGAAGGGATATTATCTCTGAGATTCATAAAACCTTCATAAACTTTATACTCTTGTAAAAAAGGAAAATGTTTTGTAAATGCTTTAGCTCGTTTTAAACGAAGAACTTTTAAATTTTTATTTTGAAGAATCTCTTTTATATATTCTGATTTATAAGATAGTACTGTAAAAAAGGCATCTAATTCATTATTTTTAAATGCATTATAAGACTCTTTTAAATTTAAATGAAAAATATTTGAATTATGAATATTAAAATTTGTTTTTGCTAATAACTTTTCCATCAATGCTAATGTTCCACTACCCTCTTCTCCTATAGAGAGTCGTGTACTATTTAGTTCATCAAAATACTCTATCTTACCTAAAGAAGCTCGATAAAAAAGCCATAAAGGCTCCATATAAATACTTGCAACCGATTTTAACTGTTGCTTATCTTCTAAAGAAGCTGTTCCACTCTGTACAAAGCCAAAATCAACCTTTTTATCTCTTAAAAGCTTAAGTGTCTCTATAGAACCTGCTGTTTTCACAATATTTACACTAATTCCTTCGGACTCTAAACGCTCTTTATAGAGCTTAGCGTATTGGTAATAGATACCAGATTCACGCCCTGTAGCGATACTAAGCTCTTTAATAGGAACTGGTTTAATTAAACTATAAATATAGTAAAAAAAACTAACAGATAAAATTATAACTATTCCAACTTTTAAAAAAAATTTCATTAAATATTATAGCTTATATACTTTAGAATAATAAGCTAATTTCTTAAGAAACTGTAACTATAATCTCTCCATTAGAAACATCAAAAGTTACCTTTGAACCCTCAATTACCTTATCTTCTAAAATAAGCTCTGCTAGTCTATCTTCTACTTCATTATATAAAGCTCTTTTTAGTGGTCTTGCTCCATATACTGGGTCAAATCCAGCTTCTGCAATATACTCTTTTGCTTTAGGAGTCAACTCAATATCAATATCTCTTTCGGACAATTTTTTCTTGATACCATCAAATAGAATATCAACAATCTTAGTAATTGCCTCTAATCCTAATGGATTAAATATAACAACATCATCTAAACGGTTTAAAAATTCTGGTTTAAAGTGTCTCTTTAACTCTTCGTTAACAGCTTTTTCTCGTTCATCTCTATTTTTATACTCCATAATCTTGTCACTTGCAATATTAGAGGTCATAATAATGATGGTGTTTTTAAAATCAACAGTCACCCCTTTATTATCAGTCAATCTACCATCATCTAGCACTTGCAAAAGTGTATTAAATACATCAGGATGAGCTTTCTCTATCTCATCAAATAGTACTACTGAATATGGATTTCTTCTAACTGCTTCAGTTAACTGTCCACCCTCATCATAACCAACATACCCAGGAGGAGCTCCTACTAGACGTGATGCTGCATGTTTTTCCATATACTCACTCATATCTATTCTAATAAGTGATTTTTCTGAATCAAACAAGAACTTAGCTAGAGTTTTAGCAACTTGTGTTTTCCCAACACCAGTTGGTCCAAGGAACATAAATGAACCTATTGGACGGTTCATATCGCTAAGCCCTGCTTTATTACGTTTAATTGCTCTTGATATAGCTTTTAGTGCTTCATCTTGTCCTACTACCTCTTTATTTAAAATCTTCTCAACATTTAATATCTTATCCTTTTCACTCTGTAGCATCTTATTAACTGGTATTCCTGTCCAACGGCTTACAATACTAGCAATCATCTCTTCATCAACAGCATTTTTTAGAAGCGTCCCCTCTTTGGTCATCTGTTTCCACTTCTCTTCTAGGGCTTTTACCTCTCTCTCTTTAGCTGGAATTTGACCATGTTTAATCTCTGCTACTTTAGAAAAGTCTCCCTCTCGCTCTGCTGATAAAGCTTTTACTTTAAGTGCTTCTATCTCACTCTTTATTGATGCAATCTGATTAAATACAGCTTTCTCATTCTCAAATTTACTCTCTAAAGCTATTTTTTTCTCTTCTAAGTTAGCTAACTCTCTCTCTATTTCATCTAATCTAGCCGAATTTTTTTCACTCTCTTCCATCTTTAGAGCCTCTTTTTCAACTAAAAGTGTTGATATAGCTCGTTTTGTTTTAGCCAATTCTGTTGGTTCAGACTCTATTTGCATCTTAAGCTCTGCTGCTGCCTCATCAATAAGGTCAATAGCTTTATCTGGTAAGAAACGGTCTGTAATATAACGGTCACTTAGTTTTGCAGAAGCAACCAAAGCTGAATCTTGAATTGTTACATTATGATGAGATTCCAATCTCTCTTTAATTCCACGTAAAATCTGTAGTGCTTCATTAATGCTTGGTTCATCTACTTTTACAGGTTGAAAACGTCGTTGTAATGCTGTATCTTTTTCAAAATATTTTCTATACTCTTTTAGTGTCGTTGCTCCAATAGTATGTAACTCTCCACGAGCAAGAGCAGGTTTTAAGATATTTGCAGCATCATTACCACCCTCACTAGCTCCAGCTCCTACTATGGTATGAATCTCATCTATAAATAGAATAATATTTGAAGACTCTTTTACCTCATCTATTACAGATTTTAGACGCTCTTCAAACTCTCCACGATATTTTGCTCCTGCAATCAGACGGTTCATATCCAATGAAACTACACGCATATTTTGCAAACTCAAAGGTACCTCTTTGTTTACAATTCGTTGTGCTAATCCCTCTACAATAGCTGTTTTACCAGTACCTGGTTCTCCAATAAGAATAGGATTATTTTTGGTCTTACGAATAAGAATCTGCATCATTCGTTGAACCTCTTCATCTCTTCCTATTACAGGGTCAAGCTCTCCATCTATTGCTTTTTTATTTAGGTCAATTCCATAATTCTCTAAAGCATCTAAAGTCTCATCTCCTGTTTGAGAATCAATAGTTTTACCTCCACGAATAGACTCTAAAGTCTTTTTTAACTCACTTAAATCTACATATTTACCTATAGTATCTTTGATAAAATCAGAATCTATATTTGCAATAATCCAAGCATCTACAGAGAGGAACTTATCTCCATTAACTGTCATAATACTCTCTGCTACTTGCAATGATTTTGCTAATTTTTGAGAGAGACGAATGGTCTCTTTTGTAACAGAAGAGACTTTTGGCAATCTATTAACAGCCGATTTTACCTCTAACTCAATTGCTGCTTTATCATCTATATTCATTTTGTTAAATGATTGATTTAATAGTGAATTACTATTAGTTAAAAGTCCCCAAATCAGATGAAGTGGGTCTACCTCTTGATTTTTATTATGCAGTGCCAAAGAGATAGCTGATTCTATAGATGAACTCATCTGATGTGTTAATTTTTCTAAAATACTCATTTTCTAATCCTTTAAAATATATTTTTAATGTTCTTTAGTTGACGACAGTATACAAAGTTTAGTCTACTATTGTCAAGTATAGAAGTAATTATTTTTTACTTTTTTTAATATATTTACTAAATATTTAAAATAATATTACACATTTTGCCCCTAACACCATTAATATTACTGAACTTTTAGCATTTTTTGATAAAATATAGCTCTTATAAAAATGATTGGATTAATAACAACTAACATGATAATAAAAAATAAAAAAGCAATACTCTTCGGCTTCCTTTCTACGGTAACAGCCTCTTTTATCTTTGCGACCTCCTCTGCTCAAGCAAACAATTTTGAAGAACAAAGTATTCATACTTCAAAATTAAAAGCTTATCTAAAATTTACAAAAATTGTACAAATAATAGAAGAACAGTATGTTGATGATATTAATGCCAGTGACATAATAAATAAAGCCCTTAAAGGTTTACTATCTAATCTTGATGCACACTCATCATTTATGGATAAAAAAGAGACAAAAGAGTTACAGGTACAGACTCATGGAGAGTTTGGAGGACTAGGGATTACTGTAGGAATGAAAGATGGTGCTTTAACTGTAATTGCACCATTAGAAGGAACTCCTGCCGATAGAGCTGGAATAAAAGCTGGAGATATTATTCTAAAAATTGATAACCAAGCAACAATTGGTATGACCATTGATAAAGCTGTATCTCTTATGCGTGGTAAACCTAGTACTCCTATTCTTTTAACTATTGTCAGAAAAGGTGAAACGAAACCATTAAAAATAAAAATTATTAGAGATATTATTGAGATTCAATCGGTATACTCTAAAACTATTGGCGATGATATCCTATACCTAAGAATAACCTCTTTTGACCAAAAAGTTGTAGATGGAATGAGAAAAGCTATTAAAAAACATCCAAATACAAAAGGTATTATTCTTGACCTAAGAAATAATCCTGGTGGACTTTTAAATCAAGCTATTGGTGTAGTTGACATGTTTGTTGACAAGGGAGCTATTGTAAGCCAAAAAGGTAAAATTCCAGAGGAGAATCTTATTTATAATGCAACAAGTGAAGACACTGATACTAAAACTCCTCTCGTAGTCTTAGTAAATGGTGGCTCTGCCAGTGCTAGTGAAATTGTATCTGGTGCATTACAAGACCATAAAAGGGCTGTTGTTGTAGGTAAAAAAACTTTTGGTAAAGGTTCTGTCCAAGTTGTTATGCCAATTAACCAAGATGAGGCTCTGCGTTTAACTATTGCACGATATTATCTACCAAGTGGAAGAACTATTCAAGCAGTTGGTGTAACACCTGATGTTGAAGTAGATTATGGAGAGATTAAAAAAGCTGAAGAGGGAATCTCCATTAAAGAGAAAGATTTACGAAAACACCTTGCAAGTGAACTTGAAAAGATAGATGGAGTTTCTGTAACAAAAGATGATAAGAAAAAAAATAAAAAAATTATTACAGAAGAGCAGATTTATAAAGATGCTCAACTAAAAAGTGCTGTTGATATTTTAAAAGCACTTATGATTACAAACAACTTATAAGGACACAATAAAAATGGAAAAAACAGCATTACTTTATGAAGGTAAAGCAAAAAAAATCTGGTATACAGAAGATAAAAATCTTCTTATATCGGAGTTTAAAGATGATTTAACTGCATTTAATGGCGAAAAAAAGTCAAGCGAAGAGGGAAAAGGTGCATTAAATAATAAAATTTCTACAGAACTTTTTAAACTGCTTAACCAAAAGGGTATTCCAACACACTTTGTCGAGATGTTAGACGAAAATAACATGTTGCACAAAAAATGTGATGTAATTCGTATTGAGGTAATTGTTAGAAACATTGCTACAGGTTCTCTAAGCAGAAACCTTGGAATAGAAGATGGAAAAGTACTTCCGTTTACTTTAGTAGAGTTTGATTATAAAAATGATGAACTAGGCGACCCAAAACTTAACGACCAACACTGTCTTATTTTAGAACTGGTAAACAACACCGATGAGTTAGATTATATCCGTTTTATAGCAAGAAGAATTAATACTATTATGCAAGAGTTTTTTTCAGATAAAGATATGACTGTTGTTGATTTTAAATTAGAGTTTGGTCGAGATATTGATGGAAATATCATCTTGATTGATGAGTTGAGTCCTGATAACTTTAGATTTTGGGATGCAACCACAGGCGAAAGCATGGATAAAGACCGATTTAGAAAAGGTCTTGGTGGACTAAAAGTAGCTTACGAAGAGGTACTTAACAGAATTTTAGGAGAAGTAAAATAATGAAAGCAATTGTAAATATATTTTTAAAAGAAGGTGTTCTTGACCCTCAAGGAAAAGCGATTCATCATGCACTTGATGCAATGAATTTTGAAGGTGTTGAAGATGTTCGTATGGGAAAACAAATTGTTTTAAAACTTACTTCTGATAACAAAGAAGAGGCAATGAAAGAAGTTGAACAGATGGCTGAAGAGATTTTAGCAAATACAGTTATAGAAGACTATACCATAGAGTTAGTATAATGAAACATATAGCTATATTACAATTTCCAGGAACAAACTGTGATTTAGATACAAAGTATGCCTTTGAAAAACTGGGATGTAGCACAACAGTTGTATGGCATAAAGAGAGTTCACTTCCACAAAATACAGATTTAGTAGTTGTGCCTGGTGGATTCTCTTATGGAGACTATTTACGCTCTGGAGCTATTGCTAAGTTCTCTCCTATTATGAAAGCTATTATTGAATTTGCAAATAATGGTGGTAAAGTTTTGGGTATCTGTAACGGTTTCCAAATTTTAACTGAAGTTGGTCTTTTACCTGGTGCATTAAAAAGAAATATTGGACTTCATTTTATTTCCAAATTTCAAACACTAAAAGTAGTTAATAATTCCAATAAGTTTTTACAAAAATGTGAAAAAAATGAGCTATTAAATATTCCTATTGCTCATGCAGATGGAAACTACTATATTGATGAAGAGGGCTATAAAGAGCTAGAAGATAATGAACAAATTTTACTACGATATTGTGATGAAAAAGCACAAAGAGTTGTAGTAAATGGTTCAATTACTTCTATTGCAGGTGTTTGCAATAAAAATAAAAATGTATTTGGACTAATGCCACATCCAGAACGTGCATTAGAAGATATTTTAGGTTCAAGCGATGGCATCAAAATGCTAGAAGGACTCATTGCGTAATGAAAAGTATAAAATCATATTTTTTACTTCTCATACTCTTTTTTTCAACATTCTTTTCGCTACTTCATGCAGATGATGTAGCGTTCTCTTATGTTCCCAAAAAGGTTTATGAGAAACAAATTTTTCCTATAAGCTTTTTAGTAAGCTCCTCACTGCAAAATAATCGAATAAGTTTTAATTTCATAGGAGAAGAGACTCCTGTTTTAAAAAACCCTGAAATAATTCATAACCAAACAGAAACCTTTTACACCTTCTATTTTAAAACTACTGATAAACTCTTTATTATCCCAAGAATAATAGTTACACTTAATGGAAATGAAAAAGTACTTGATGGTGTAAAAATACCTGTAGAAAAATTACCTAAAGCTAGAAATTTTTCAGGAGTTATTGCTTCTGGTCTAAAAATTAAAAATTATCAAGTATCTATTTTTGACAATAAAACAAATCTTATTGCTATCTCTTTAGAGGCACATGATGCAAACCTTGAAGATATTTATATCCCTTCTGCACTAAAAGATGGTACTGAAAATGCAAAACGTAATGGTTCAAAAATGTCAATAGACTACTACATTGTACTACCTGCAAAACAGAAAAAGTTAACTTTTACATATTTTGATACGATAAAAGATACTTTTGTTGAAAAAACAATAAAGATTAAAATTCATGATGGAACCGTAGCGGCACAAACAGACCTTAATCCTAAAGATGATAGTTTTGAAACACTTAAAAAGTATAGCTTAATAATTCTAAGCATACTGTTTTTAATACTTTTTATTTGGAAGCGAGATTTCTTTTACTTAGTCTTATCAGTTGTCTCAGCTGCTATTCTATTAACCTTTTATACAGCACTTGATACCGTTTGCATAAAAGAGGGTTCTCCCCTATATATTGTACCAACATCAACTAGTACAACAATTATTCATATAGATAAAAGATTTAAAACAACCAAACTTGCAGAACGTAATAATTTTATAAAGATAAAATATAGTAATGGTACAACAGGATGGGTAAAGAATGAAGATATTTGCGAAGATTAGATTTTACTATGGTGCTTCAGTAATTTCATTTATTGCTGCTGGTATTATGGTTCCTTTGATGATAATGTTTAAAAACAAAACTAGTGAAATTCTTCACTATTGGAATTCTGTTATGATTTTTTTAATGGGAGGAAAAATTATTACTCATGGAGTAAGAGATAATTCAGCAGATATGTTTGTTATGAACCACCAAGGAATTATTGATATTATATCCATGGAAGCAGTAGAGAATACTGATTTACGATGGGTAGCAAAAAAACAACTTTTTGATACTCCATGGTTTGGGTATCTATTAAAATTACCAAATATGATAGAAGTAGATAGAGAGAATAAAAGTGGTCTTATTAAACTTCTGCGTGATGCAAAAGATACAAAAGAGAATACAAATAGAGTAATTGCTATTTTTCCAGAAGGAACAAGAACAGACAAACAAACGCTACTTAAATTTAAAGGTGGTACACGCATTATATCAGAAAAACTTAATTTATCTATACAGCCTATTATTATTACTAATAGTAAACTACTACTAAATGAACATAATAAAACAGCACACTCTGCTACTGTTCATATTAGCTACTTAGAGACATTTAAAGTCAATAGTGAAGATAAAGATTGGTACATAAAATTGCAAAAGAGAATGCAAGAAAAAATAGATGAAGAGTATACTAAATATGGAAGAGAACGATAAATGATAGATGAAATTACACCCTTAAAAGATGAATTAGAAAAAAATATAAGAATTTTAGTTAATCCTCTAAAAGAAGAAGATGAACTATATAAAATTCTAAAAGTAAAACTTACAAAAAAAGAGTTTAAAGTGTTAAAAACGTGGGCTCATGATGACTCTATAGAAGAGTTGTTAACAAAAATTGGTATAAATGAAGAACGATATAAAGAGCTATCTCTTAAGCTAATCAAAAAACTTAACCAAGAGAAGCTAAAACAGGAAATTTGTATATAGAGTGGCGTTTTAACCCTCTATATAATTCTTAAGTTTACGCCCTACACGTGGGTGTTTTAATTTTTTAATAGCAGATGATTCAATCTGTCTTACACGCTCTCTTGTTACAGAAAGCTCTTTTCCAATCTCTTCAAGTGTTCTATCGCTCTCATCTTCTAATAGACCAAAACGCATTCTTATAACTGCTTTTTCTCTCTCATTAAGTTGGTCAAGGACTTCATCAATTTGATTATTCAAATCATCTTTTAAAATTGCGTCTGAAGGACTAATTGTTGTTTTATCTTCAATAAAGTCTCCAAATCGTCCATCATCTTCGTCTCCAACAGGAGTTTCCAGACTCACAGGCTCTTTAGTAATTTTAATAACATTTTTAACCTTATCAACAGACAGACCAACCTCTTTAGCAATAGTATCTAAATCAGGCTCTTTCCCTGTCTCTTGGAGATTTTTACGAATAATTTTATTAATTCGGTTAATAGTCTCAATCATATGAATTGGTATACGAATAGTACGTGCTTGGTCTGCAATTGCTCTTGAAATGGCTTGACGAATCCACCAAGTAGCATAGGTAGAGAACTTATAACCTTTTTGATATTCAAACTTATCAACAGCCTTCATTAGACCAATATTTCCCTCTTGAATTAAATCTAAGAAAGGTAAACCACGGTTGGTATAACGTTTTGCAATAGAGACAACCAAACGAAGATTAGATTTTGCCATTCGTGTTTTTGCCCTCTCTGACCTATGTTTACCACGACGAATTTGCCCTAGAATCTCTGCTAGTTTCTCTGGGTCTAAATCAAAGCTATCTTTACTTGCTTCTCTTGTCTCAAAAAGTTTTTTAATCTCGACATAGGTACTAACCATTGTTGTTTCAGGTACAGCATCGCTAATATCTTCTTTATCCATATCTAAAATATTGGATAAAATCTTTTGATGGTTAATTTTTAGTGTATCATTAAAGAGCGGAAGTTTATACTCTAATCTTTTTAACTCTTTCTCAAAACCATCATCACTTCTAAGTGCTGTCTCCATAGCTTTAACAAGCTCATTAATAAGTTTAGAAGTCGGTCCTAAATTAATTAATGCTTTTTTTACCTGTTGTTTTTTAAAAGCAACTTTCATATGTTCATGAAGTTTTTTATCATCAGGTTCATCACTCTCTAAAATTTTCTCTAACTCTTCATGATTTTTTAACCAATCTTTTTTAGCTTTATCTAACGCTTTAAAAGATGAAACAACCTGCTTTACACGTTTATTTGCACCTTTTTCTGCTTTTTTACTTGTCTCTTCGGGTGTATCATCTGCTTTATCTTCTGCACTCTCTTTTTCATCTTCAAAACTTTTAAATAACTCTTTTACACGTCTCTCTCGGTTAAGCAAAGGTTCTTTGTAGTTTAAAATATAGTCAATAAGATATGGAACAGAACATATAGCATCCAAGATAATATCTTCTCCTGCTTCAATCTCACGGCTTAAATGAATCTCTTCCTCTTTTGTTAAAAGAGGAATTTTACCCATTTCACGAAGATACATCCTAACAGGGCTATCAGAACGACTCCACTCTAAAAGCTCTTTCTCTTTTAAAAAGTCAAATCCCTCTTCATCAGCATCTAAAGCCTGTTTTTCACGAGCCAATACTCTTCTTTTTTTCTCAACACTAGATAAATGTTTTGCATATTCTGAAGAGCTAACAAGTTTTACTTTATAATCTTTGGAGAGTTTAAATATTTTACGTGATTGCACAAGAGTTGGTTGTTTTTCAAATTCTCTTGCAATATTTTCAAAAGTAAGGAAATCACCTTTTTTAGAACTTTTAAATATTTCGTCTAATTTTTTGTTAATGTCTTTTGTAGCCAAGAGTAGGACTCCTTGTTTAGATGGTGTGGTAGATTTTTGCAAGCATAATTCGAGTGGATTATACCCAAATTATTTTAAACTTTATTGATTTTTATTATAAAGCTATATTTTTTGGATATTTAAAAGTGTTTTAGTCAACTATCATCTCTTTAGAGTTTTCAAGTTTTAGGACAACATTATTATTTTGACGTAATTTTAACATAATCTCTTTATCATAAGAGCAATAAATTCCTCGTAAAGCACGATTAATCATCTCATGAGCTACCAAAACAACCATTTTTTCATCTTTTACACTTTCTAACCAAGAATAAATACGTTTAGTAACCATTTCATAAGACTCCCCACCTTCTAAAACATAAGACCATTTATTGGCTTCTCGTGCTTCAAACTCTTTTTTATACTTTTTTTTACAAAACTCTTTTGTTTTTCCTTCAAATATTCCATAATTAACCTCTTGAATATTATCATCAAAAATAATTTTGTTTTTATCTAAATCTAAAGTATCACAGATAATAGATGAAGTCTCTTTTGCTCTTCCTAAAGGAGAAGAAAAAAACTTAATTTCGGGGTTAGTGCCAATAAGTTTTGCTATTTTTAAAGCATTATTTTTAGCTTGTTTTTTTCCTAAATCAGTTAAATTAGAATTTAATTGCCCTTGGTAACGTCCCTCGACATTCCAAATAGTTTGACCATGACGAAGCAGTATAATTGTAGGTAAATTCACTTTTACTTCCTTTTAGTTAAATATCCCATTCCATACCAAATAGTGGCAACAATAGAAGCTAAAACAACAAATGGAACCCAAGGATACTCTTTGAATGATTCAAAAAGAGCCTTAATAGTATCGCCTGAATAGTAAGCACTTAACATAATTACCAATACAAAAAATGGCGAAGCCAAAGCATTATAAAAACCAAACTTTTTAAAATCATAACGAGATAGTGCCATTGAAATAGGAACTAATGTTTTAATGCCATAAAGAAATTTTTGAATAAATATTGCCCATACTCCATACTTTCGTAAAATTAGTGTAGATAGTGCAATTTTACGTTTATGTTTTTCAAAATATGGTTTAATATCTTCTTTATGATATTTACCTAAATAAAAAAGAAACATATCTCCTATAAAGTTAAAAAAAATGGCAACTAGAAGAGAAACAACTAAATTCATCTCTCCCATAAATGATAGAACACCAGCGGCTGCTACAACAACAAGTGAACCTCCAAAAGAGAAAAATGCTAAAGCTAAATAGCCCCAAGTACTAAGATTTGTTAATGTATCTTCCAAGAAATACCTTTAATTTTTTAAAATATTATAGTATGATTTCTTTAAAAATTAGGTCTATACCAAATGTTTGAAACTATTCTTTCTATTATTTTTGTATATATTTTTATACTTCTTGGCTATATTGCTAAAAGAATCTTTAAAGAAGATATGAATTCTAAAACCTTAACACTATTTTCTGTATATTTTTTACAAGGCTTTGTAACTGTGTGGGGCTTTTCTACAGCTAGTTTATCTATAAAACACTTTGTTATACCACTATACTATATAGGTATTATTTTTTTACTACTCATTCCTACTCTTATTTTAACTAAAAAATTTATCAAAGACCCTAAAGAGAGAGCCATTATTAACATTGCAGGATTTGTTGGGAATACAGGAAATATAGGCATCCCTTTGGGTATTGCTCTTTTTGGTATGGAGTCGGTTATTTATACTACACTAATTAATATTGCCAATGTTTTTGTGGTTTATATTTTAGGTGTTTACATCTACTCTAGGGGTTCATTTTCTATTAAAAAATCTCTTTTTAATATTATTAAAATACCTATTATTCCTGCCTCTATTATTGCTATAATCATAAATCTAAATGATATTGAAATTCCTCTGCAAATTAAAGAATTTTTTAAAATGGGAGCTTATGCAGGTATTGTTTTACAACTTTTTTTATTAGGAACTTTTCTTTATGGAATAAAATTGACAAATATAAAAAAATATATGTTTATAACAGTTATGTTACAAAAATTTATTCTTATTCCATTATTAACTGCATTTATTTTAAGTTTTACAGACCTATCACTCTTTGTTCAAGGAGTTATACTTATGGAGATGATGGTTCCCTTAGCTGTGGCTAATATTAATTTGGCTTCTCTTTATAACTGTAACCCCAAAGATGTAACCTCTCTTATTCTATTAAGTACTCTTATATTTATACCTATTTTATTCTTTTTATCAAAAATTCTTTCTAAATTTTATTTATAAGATATTAAATCCCACTCCCCACAAACCCACTCCAATAAAAAGGCGACTCCGTCTTTTTATCTTTAATCATAAAAATTTTAGCCTCCCTCAAAGCATCACTATAATCAAGACCTCTCTTAACCCCCTCATAAAACTTCTTCATCAACAAAGCACTCTTCTCATCATCCACCGACCAAAGTGTCATAATAATATTTTTTGCACCTGCTTTCATAAAGGCTTTACTCATTCCTGCTACTAATGCCATTAAGCTAAGAGAAAAACTAAGGAAGAAAAACAGAAAAATATTTTAAACAAGAGTATTATTTTAACGGATATAAATTAATATTTAAATATAATTTCAAATTAAAAAGCTATTTACAAATTAAAAAAATTCCTTTCTCCATAATCTTTATGATTTTATCCCAATTCCACTAAATTTCTAAGAAAATCCTATTTTTACTCCGTACTTTATATTACTTTTTGGAGTTTTTTAGCTAAAAACTAAGTAAGCATCTTCAAACTTTGATGAATGCAGACCGATAAAACTCCAAAGGCTAAAACAGAAGCTACTTTTGTAGCTCCTTATCTAAATTTTGATGAAGGTTGATAAATTTAAAACTATCTTTTTCATGTTTGATAAGTTCGATTTTCTCTTTTAATTTTTTAGAGTTTTTAGGGTTAAAATAGTTAAAACTATTTTCTTTTTATCTTTTCAAATCGTTTAATTAAGTCCGAAACATCCCCATAAATCGCCCCATAATTCACAATCTTAACATCCAACTCATAATCCATATACTTCAAAATAGCCCTCTCCATAGCCGAACATATCCACTCCAAATCATTACCAAAAACACCACCACCGACTAAGGTTAAGTAAACTCTATTGTCTCCATTTAAAATTCCTGCACAAATAGTTGCTTCATAAGTAGCCTCTAAAATCAAAGAGGCAAAAGGTTTCCAAATTTCAAGAACAAACCCAACATAAGAGACAGGCAAAGCCGAACAGTAAGCTTGTGAAACACGATGTTTACAATCGTCCAATGTCACTTGTGTATCCCACATTAGCCCTATACGTAACTTCTCTCGAAGTTCATCCACCTCATCTTCACTCATACCCTTCAACTTACGATTAATTGCATAAAGCCCATCCTCTTTTAGCAGAGCATAACCATTACGCATCTCCCAAAGAGTATTGTTTTCATTACCCAAAGCCTTACCAATATCTGCCAAACAATCTATCTGTTTAGTTTCACACTGCCCAACTTGCCCATCTATTTCTACAAAATAATTTCTATAAATAGTCCCAGCCCCTGCACAAATGGCACAGATAGGTCCTTGAGTATGGTCATTCTCATACTGTTCTATTCCCATTTCAGGCGTTATATTTGCTCCTAGCATCTCCAAAAGATTGAACTGTGAAGCTACTTGAAAAAGTGCTTTTGCATTGTTTGGGTCAAGATGCAAAGCCTTTACATCTGCACTAATGGCTTGTAGTTTTAGTTTTCCTTTTTTTACATTGCTGTTTTTAACTCGCTCTCTTAGCTCTTTTAATGATAGAGTTTCTAGTGTTCCATAGTGATACTCTTTAGTGTTGACTAGGGATTTTAGTTTACCATCTTTTAGCGTTATATTTTTATGTATGGATTCTTTTGATTCATTGAAGCCTGTTAGGTTTTTTAGCCACATAGTTTTTCCTATTTTTTAATTAAACAATTCTCATAATCTATAACATTATCTCTATTTGAATAAATATGTATACCACTATTATTTGTGGTGTAAAGATTTCCATTTAAGTCACTAACCGTTTCAGTAACATTATTTCCATAAATAGATTTAGAAAAACAGAGTTGATTATGATTTATTGCATATAAAGCATCTTTTTCCTCTGAAACTATTGATGATTTTTCCTCAATCTTAATATCATAAATTTCATAACCATCTATGTTCTCTTTTAATCCTAAATCATAATAAGTTAAATTATAATCATCATATATATGTAAAGAAGTTTTACAGTTTTTATCAGAATATTTGGTACTTCTTTCAGAAATGATATTTTCTTTAAATCTATATACACTTTTATAATAGGTATAGTGAGGGTTTCCATCTTGGTCAAATTGTGCTGAAGTTTGACAATATGGATTAATCCATGTATTATTTTTTAATGTAGCAATTTCTTTTTCTTCACTACTATTGCAACCTATAAATATTAAAACTGTAAATAGTAAAATTTTTTGTTTCATTTTTTTCCTTAATCTAAGCAAATTTTTCTCTCTTTATCTACTATTATACACCAAAATGATAAGAGGACAAGATTATTTTGAACTATACTAAAAAGGCAGATGTTTCAACAATGGAAATTTTAGATGAACTCTAATAGCTTTACTTTTATGCTATAATAAAACCAATTAAACATAAGGAGACTAACCGTGACAATGCAACGAATACAGCTAGATATTAGTAGTGATATTTTTGATAAAGTTATGTTTTTTTTGGAAAATTTGCCGAAGAATCTTGTTAGTATATCAAGCAAACAAACAATTATAAAACCAAAAAAGTCACAATTAGAAAAATTTCACTCTTTGATTAACAAATCAAACAACAAAACAAAACTAACCATGAAGATAGCAACAGATACAAGTAATGGTCTATTTTAACAAACTCATTTCAACCCAACAACACTATCCAAAAAACTCTTTTCAAGTCGTGGATTGAGCCTAAAACCTACCTCTTTAAACTCTTCAAGCATATAAAGAAGCTCCACATAAGAGATAAATCCATTAACTAGATTAATTTTCAAAATACCAAGCAATCCCATAATATTAATATTTTTAGATTGAGCATATCGTCTTCCAAGTCTCTCATCTATAATCAAATCTAAACCTGTCTCTAGTGCTAAAGAGATGGCTTCTATCTCTCCCCTATCAAGATTGGCTGATGTGACCTCATCTAAAATATTTTGGTCGCTAATCTCTTTTACTTTTATAAATCCTACTCTCTCTATCGCCTCTTTGACTCCATCATTTTTTTGAGACAACTCTCTTTTTACAGCAGGTGGAATATAGACAGTTTCAACAAAATTGCTCAATAAGTTTAAATGGTTGGTCTTTGCCAAGATAATAGGCGTGGTGGTATCGCTAATAATAAGTGCCATTAAATACTATCTTTTCAAATATTTTTGAATGGTCTGCTCAT
>FPHN01000098.1_pt1 | contig 25531 bp, 23 predicted proteins | sample 1057391 | NCBI WGS metagenome assembly FPHN01 (sample SAMEA4473311, study PRJEB15554) | hydrothermal vent metagenome | biome: marine basaltic hydrothermal vent biome; feature: marine hydrothermal vent; material: water | place: Pacific Ocean | collected 2011-06-14/2011-07-23 | depth 1155 m | reverse complement strand
AGAAGAAGTAAACAGTTTATCTGTACTATCTCTGATGATAGAGGAGAAGAGGCAACTTACGCAGGTTTCCCAATTTCATCTGTTGCTACACCTGATACAGGAAAAGGAATTGGAGATGTTATCTCACTTCTATGGTTCAAAAAACAGTATCCAAAATGGGCTACAGAGTTTATTGAAACTGTAATTAAAACAGTTGCAGACCACGGACCAGCAGTTTCAGGAGCTCATAATGCTAAAGTAACTGCACGTGCAGGTAAATCTGTTGTTGAGTCACTTGTAACTGGACTTCTTACTATTGGACCTAGATTTGGTGGAGCAATTGATGGTGCTGCTAAATACTTTAAATATGCAGATGACAACAATCTTTCTCCAAAAGAGTTTTTAGGGTACATGAAAAAGCAAGGTATTCCAATCCCTGGTATTGGTCACAGAATTAAGTCACTTAAAAACCCTGACCTAAGAGTTACAGGACTTATGAACTTTGCAGCAGATAATTTCCCAGCTACACCACTTCTTGACTATGCAAGAACAGTTGAAGCACTAACAACATCTAAGAAAGAGAACTTGATTCTTAATGTTGATGGTACAATTGGTATCTTAATGGTAGATATGTGGAGAGCATTAGGTTATGGCGAAGATGAGATTGATGAGTTTATCGAAAGTGGTACTCTAAATGCCTTCTTTATTGTTGGTCGTTCAATTGGATTCATTGGTCACGTGCTTGATGAAAAACGTCTTGCAATGCCTATGTATAGACATCCTATGGATGATATTTTATATGATGTTCAAAAGGCTGAAGAGATTTAATTTTCTCTTTTGCTTATATTATTCCAAGCTTTTTAGCTTGGAGAAACTTTCTCTATTCAAAACAGTTTTACCATTTTTAGTATTTGATAAAAAATAGAAAGGTCGGCTTTTGCCGACTAAAAAAGAGAGTGGATGTAGTTTAAAACTACATCATTCCACCCATGCCTCCCATTCCACCCATGTCTGGCATAGCTGGAGAAGGAACATCTATATTCTGTTCTTTTATATCTGAAATAGTAGCTTCCGTAGTAAGAAGAAGTGAAGATACAGAGGTTGCATTTAAAAGTGCTACACGAGCTACTTTAAGAGGGTCAATAATTCCTGCTTCAAGCATATTTACATATTCGCCTTTTGCAGCGTTGAAACCTAAGTTTTCATCATCTGAATCCATTACTTTATTTACCACAACACCTGCATCATATCCTGCATTAATAGCAATCTGTTTCATAGGTGCTTGAATAGCTCTAAGAATAATCTCTGCACCTGATAATTGGTCGCCCTCTAATCCATCTAGGCTTACTTTTGCACCTGCTTTAATCAATGCAGAACCACCACCAATAATAATACCTTCATCAACAGCAGCTTTAGTTGCAGATAGAGCATCATCAACTCTGTCTTTTTTCTCTTTCATCTCTGTTTCTGTTGCTGCACCAACTTTAATAACAGCCACACCACCTGCAAGTTTTGCAAGACGCTCTTGAAGTTTTTCTTTGTCATATTCGCTAGTGGTTGTCTCTATTTGAGTTTTAATTTCAGCTACACGAGCCTCAACAGCCTCTTTGCTTCCTTTTCCATCAACTACAACAGTATTATCTTTGTCAATTACAATTTTAGCACATTGACCAAGCTCTGCTAATGTAGTTTTTTCAATAGTAAGACCAAGCTCAGAAGTGATAAGTGTTGCACCTGTTAAAATAGCAATATCATTAAGCATAGCTTTTTTTCTATCGCCAAATCCAGGGGCTTTAACAGCTGTAATATTTAGAACACCTTTAAGTTTATTAAGAACCAATGTAGAGAGTGCTTCGCCCTCAATATCATCGGCAACAATTAATAGAGGTCTTCCTGTTTTTTGAATCTGCTCTAAAACTGGTACTAAGTCTTTTAAAGAGGTAATTTTATTATCAGTTAAAAGAATTAGTGGATTGTCAAGTTCACAAGTCATTTTTTCTGTATTAGTTACAAAATAAGGAGAGATATACCCACGGTCAAACTGCATACCTTCAACCACTTCAAGTTCATCCTCAATCCCTTTTGCCTCTTCAACAGTAATTACACCATCTTTACCTACAAACTCCATTGCTTCTGCAATTAGGTTTCCAATAGTCTCATCAGAGTTTGCTGAAATACTTGCTACTTGTGCAATCTCTTTTTTATCTTTAACTTCTTTACTAATATTTTTGAGTTCTTCAATAATTGCATTACAAGCCTTATCCATTCCACGTTTTACTTCAATAGGGTTAGCACCAGCAGTAACGTTTCTAAGTCCCTCTTTAAAAATTGAGTGAGCCAAAACAGTAGCTGTTGTTGTACCATCTCCTGCTTCATCAGCTGTATTAGATGCTACCTCTTTAACCAATTGAGCACCCATATTTTCAACACTATCTTCAAGTTCAATCTCACGTGCAACTGTAACACCATCTTTAGTAATATGTGGTGCTCCATAGGCTTTTTGAATTAAAACATTACGTCCACGAGGTCCCATTGTTACTTTTACTGCATCTGCTAATTTACTTACACCTACAAAAAGTTCTGACCTTGCTTTATCTGAAAAATATATCTCTTTTGCCATTATTTTAATACTCCTAAAATATCATCGCTACTCATAATTAAATACTCTTTACCATCAATGCTAACTTCTGTTCCACCATATTTTGGAAATAGTACAATATCGCCTTCACTTAAACCTGCTTCAACGGCATCTTTACCTATAGCAATAACTTTACCCTCAAAAGGTTTTTCTTTCGCAGAGTCTGGAATGTACAGACCAGAAGCCGTTTGATTTGTTTGTTCTTCTCTTTCGATTAAGACACGATTTCCTAATGGTTGAAATGACATTAGTACTCCTTGTTTTATATTTTTTTGGAATGATAATAGTTTTTGTTAAAAAAGTCAAGAGTTTATAGAAAAAAAATAGTTTACTTTAGTCTGTATGACTAAACTATAATACTAAATTAACTATTAAATTTGGAAATATCAAATAAAGTTAAAAAAGACTTGACTTTCTAAAACTTTTTAACTATAATTTCAGCTCTTCAAACATAAGTGGTAAGGTAGCTCAGCCGGTTAGAGCGCTGGTCTCATAAGCCGGAGGTCGAGGGTTCGAGTCCCTCTCTTACTACCACTTTTTAATCAAAGATAATATCTTATTTTGTTTTAGTTCCAAAGTTTTGAGTCCAATATACACCATAAGTACTATCTTCTTTTAATACAACAGCCATACCAACTTCATCATAAACATCTTTCATAATATTAGTGCAGTGCTCAGGACTTTTTAACCATGCATCCATTACATCCTCTAGAGTTGTTTGACCACCTGCAATATTTTCTCCTACAGAGTAGTAATATTTATATCCATTAGCAACAATACGTTCAAAGAATTTGCTTGGTTTTCCATTACCTGTAATATCATATTCTGTTCCTGAACCTAAGTGTGAAAAAGTATCACTGTTTGCTAAATCGGTAGAGTGTTCAAGTGCTGATGCATAAAGCTCATTATTCCATGTTAGTGGATGAGTTGCTTTCATGAAACCACGGGTTGGGTCATCTGGATAACAATCTCTTGGAGTTGAACGAACTTTATTAATAGCATCTAAAAACTCTTGTTGAGTAATATTCATATGTGTTATATTGTTTTTGTTTGATGTTTGAGTAGGACTATTTGCAGAAATTTCTCCACAACCAACAATAAGAAAGGTGCTAAAGATAAGTAGATAAGATTTGTTTTTTAAAGTAAGCTCAAACATGATATTTCCTTTTTTTCTTATGTTTTGTTTTATATTGTTTAGTATAACAGAAACAAACTTAAAATAATATTTAATATGAAAAAATAATATTAAATAAATAATTATTAATAATTAAAAATATGCTAGAATATATAAAAAAGGAAATAGATGAAAATTGCATTGATTCAAAAAGAATATTATAAAAGTAAAGACTTAACTATAAAAGAGACTGTAAAAGATATAGAAGAGGCATCTAAAGCAGGAGCAGAATTGATTGTTTTGCAAGAGTTGCATCAAAATGAGTACTTTTGTCAAAGTGAAAATATAAAGTTTTTTGATTACGCCTCTTCATGGAAAGAAGACATTCTATTTTGGGCTTCTGTAGCTAAAGATAATAGTATTGTATTAGTAACATCTCTTTTTGAAAGACGTACAGCAGGGCTTTATCACAATACAGCTGTTGTTTTTGATAAAGATGGTTCTCTTGCTGGAAAATATAGAAAAATGCACATACCAGATGACCCTGGATTTTATGAAAAATTCTATTTTACTCAGGGAGATTTGGGATTTGAACCCATTCAAACTTCACTAGGAAAACTAGGGGTGCTAATTTGTTGGGACCAATGGTATCCTGAAGCATCTCGTTTAATGACTCTAAAGGGAGCAGAACTTCTTATCTATCCAACAGCTATTGGTTGGTTTGATGAGGATAGTAAAGAAGAGAAAGCTAGACAGTTGGATGCGTGGATAACTATTCAACGCTCTCATGCTATTGCTAATGGTATTCCTGTGCTATCAGTTAATAGGGTAGGGTTTGAAAAGGATAGCTCTGGAGTAATGGATGGAATAAGATTTTGGGGAAACTCTTTTGTTTGTGACCCTCAAGGTCAGATATTAGCACAAGCTGATAGTACAGAGACTATTTTATATGCAGAGATTAATTATGAACGAACTAAAGAGGTTCGAGATATTTGGCCTTTTTTACGTGACAGACGAATTGACGCTTATGGTAACGTGTTAAAACGCTATTGTGATTAGGATTTTCAAGCCCTATATTATATTTATTATAATTTGCTAGAATAGATATAAAAAAGGAGTAGTATAATATGAGTTATGAAGTATCAAAAGTAGTTAAAGGAGAAGAGGTTAGCTTTAAAAGACCCTCGGTAGAGTTTTATAAAGCAATTGGTGGAGCAGAAGGTATGCGTGAATTGATGTATGATTTTTATGATATTATTTATGAGAGTGATATTGCACATTTTTTTCCACAAGATGAAGAGGAGTTTGAGGAGGTAAAAGTTAAAAATACAAAATTTTTTATTCAAATCTGTGGAGGACCAAAAGTTTATGAAAGTGAAACAGGTGGTATAGATTTAGATGAGTTTATGATTCGTTTACATGATGATTTTTCAATATATGAGAAATCACGTTATGAGTGGTTGGGGTGTATGGAAGAGGCATTAAGAAAAGTTAATATAGACCAAAAAATCAAAGATGACTTTTGGGATTACCTAGAAAAGTTTTCTAAATTGACTGTTAATACTTTTTCGGATGGTTCTGTCTATTATGCAGAGTACAATCCTGGGCAATAATTAATAATAAGAACTAATCTAGATTATTAATAGAAAAATTAGTCTTTTTTTCCTATACTTTATATAAATATAATAGATTAGGAAGATGTATGATAAGTATAAAAATATTAACAATTGGATTGACAGCTTTGTTGCTTAGCTCTTGTACAAAACAGGTTACTGAAACTATTAAGTATCCAACAGGTGTAGAGAGACCAAGTTTGACTCCATATGAGTTAAATGTTATTTCTGATAAAATTTATCAAAATGAGACAGGTGGTAATCCAAAATATTTAATGTATTGGTCTCCAAATGAAAATTTTGCCTCTTTGGGTATAGGACATTTTATTTGGTATCCAAAGAACGAACCAAAACGTTTTGATGAGACTTTCCCCTCTATGATAGATTATTATGTTGCAAATAAAGTAGAACTTCCAAAGTGGTTATTACAAGCAAGAAAAATTGGAGCTCCATGGAAAAACAGAGAGGTATTTGAACGTTCAAGAAAAGATAAACAGTTTCAGCAGTTAAAGACTATACTAATGAATACTAAAGCCTTGCAGACACAGTTTTTCTTTGATAGAGTACATGCATCTATTCCTGAAATTATTAATCATGTTGCACCAAAGTATAGAAAGCATATTGTTTCCAATTATAATGCTTTGGTTAAAAGTAGGGGAGGATTATATCCTTTAATTGATTATATTAATTTTAAAGGTAAAGGAATAAAAGCAACTGAACGTTATAATAATCAAGGATGGGGATTGCTTCAGGTGCTTCAAAATATGAGACCTGTTCAAGCTGGTCCATCAGCATTAGCAGAATTTTCTAGGGTTGCTTACCTTATGTTAGAGCGTCGTGTTCGAAATTCTCCTATAGAAAAAAATGAAAAAAGATGGCTTCCTGGTTGGAAAAAACGTACAGATACATATAGAACATCAATTTTTTAATAGAGTTTAAAGTAGGTTAGCCTTTAGGCTATTTTCGAAAAAAGTATTGAAAGTGAAATTTATAAACACAAAATTATAGTTAACGTGATATAATATTAAGCTATTTCGTTGGAGTTCATTTTTGTTGTAAAATATTTTTTGTGATTTTTTACTATTTTACATATTTAAGGAGGCATAAGTGAGAGAGATATTACTTGTTGGATTATCGGCAGTATTGGGGTATATTGTCTTTTCTGCATTTAGTACGACAGGAAGTTCCCAAGAGGCCTTTCGTAAAATACTAGAACAACCACATACAGATATGCAATTGCAACAAGAATTAGCATTTTCTAAGTTGGCAAATGACAAAGAGGCACGATTAATTGTTTTAGATAATGAGCATAAAAAAGCACAACTAAAAACATATGAAAATATTAAAATCAATGAAAAAGAGAACAATACGAAAGTGGAGTTAAAAAACATTGATTATAAGACCAAATCTACTATAGCTAATATGAAACTTAAAGCTCAAACTGTAGAGACAACACAAAGAAATTATATCTATATCTTTATTGCGATTCTTCTATTTTTACTTATTTTTATCTATTTACGTTATCAAAAATATCTGTCAAAAATGGAATTAGAAAAAGAGAAAGAGTATAGAGAATTGATTGCTAAAAAAGAGTATGCAGAGAAAATTTTAAATCTATTAGCGACAGGAAATCTTACTTTTGAGACTGAACGAAAACTTTTAAAGGTATTAGATGAGATAAATGGTAAAAAAGTAGAAGAGAAAGCTACTGTTCTTTATCATCCTAATCCTGAAATTGCTCAATTAAATGAAAAAAAGTATTTAGATATTTAATTTTAATTCAAATATATTTTTTCCATTTTTATGGAAATAGTTTAGTTTATAGTTTAATCTGTCTACAATATTATGGACAATATATAGTCCTAGTCCAAAACCACTGTTTCGTTTCTCTTCTTGTGTAAAAGGTTCAAGATAATAAGAGAGTGGATGTTCTAAGCTTTTTCCTGTGGAGATGACTTGAATACTCTCTTTATTTGCAATAAGTGTGGTTTCATCTTCTCCATATTTCAAAGCATTATCTAAAAGATTTTTAATAGCTAACGCTAGTAGCCTTCTATCGGTAGTTAGCGTTGTGTCTTCAATATGAATATTTAGCTTACTTTTATTGGAAAGCAGTAGAGAAATGCTGTTATCTATAATCTTATTTAATTTCGTCTCCACCATAAGTGGTTTAAAATTTTGAGTGGTCAGACGTTCAACATGAGCCAACTCTTCAATAAGTTCGTTCATACGTTCAAATGCACGTATTAGTGTCTCTTTACCTATGCCATCTTCTACCATCTCTGTAGCTATACGACCTCGTGTAATAGGTGTTTTTAACTCATGCATCATATTTCTCATAAAAAGGTTTTTAGACTCCAGTAGAGTACGTATATGGTGAATTGCATTATCAAAACTCTGTGCAATTTTTCCTATTTCATCATTACTCTTTTGGGTAATTTTTATATTCATATTACCTTTTACAAACTCCTCTATCTGTCTGTTTAATTCTTTAAGAGGAGTTAATTTTCTGATGATAGCAATGTAGAGAAATATAAATAAAATAGCAATGAGTACAGCAATTAAAATTGTAATTTGAACGCGTAGACTTTGAGCTTGCATATCTTTTAGCATAAGGTTGTAACCATAACGTTTTAGATAAATATATTTGTTTTTTCCAATGGCAAAGATTTGCATAAGACCATAAACAGATTCTCCTTCAAAAATAACAGTACCTTTACTAAGAATAAGAAGTCGATTCTCATTTAAAGCAACAGGTTTAACATGAAAATTTTGATAAAACTTTTTTTTATCCTCTTCTGTAGGGTTTAATTGAGCTGTAGATAGTAGAATATTAGATATAAGTTTATAACGGTTAAGTTCATCTTTTTTCTGCTTCTCTTTATCCCAAGAGATAAAAAGAAAGAGGGCTGTTAATAGTAAAGATAGAACCAAAGCAAATAGAGTATTAATAAAAGCAGAAACAGAGATGTTTTTCATAATAATATTTTCTATATAAAAGAGTAGAACTCTAAATTTTTTCAGTTAAAAGATAGCCAATCCCTCGAACAGGTTTTATATACGAGTTTTTATTATCAATAAGAGAAAGCTTTTGACGAATACGAGAGATAATAACATCAATATTTTTAATCGAACTATTGTCATCTATATGCTCTGAATCATAAAGCAGATGTTCTCTGGATACAGCAGAGTTTTTCTGTTGAATTAAAATAGATAAAATATCAAATTCAGCAGCTGTCAATTCAAGCATTATATTTTTAAATATAATATGACGTGCATCAGTGTTTAGTTCAAAAAGAGAGCTGTTTTCTTTATCTTTTGTTGATTTTTGGGTTCTTCTTAATATTGTCTTAATTCGTGTAACCAACTCTCTTGGGTCATATGGTTTTGGCATATAGTCATCTGCACCTCTCTCCATTGCAATTACTTTATCAGTAATATCATCTCGTGCAGAAGATACAATAATAGGAATAGAAGATTGCTTTCGTATTTTAGGAATTACTTCTAGTCCATCAATTCCAGGTAAGGTTAAATCTAAGATAATTAAATCAAAATCATTTTGTGTTAGCAACGAGAGACCCATGTAAGGTTCTTCGGCAGACATAACAGTTATATCAAATTTATTAAGATATTCAGTTAAAATTTGAGCAATTTCATAATCATCTTCTATCATTAAAATTTTTATGATAATAAATCCTTATTTTTATAGTTGATGGAGTATCATATCAAGAGAAAGTTTAAAGGTAAGATAGAATATCATCAGCATTGTTCACAAGGGCTATTACAAAGGAGGTCTAAATATGTTCTATCAAGGGAGTATATTTCAAAGGAGTTCAATTACATACTTAATCTTGTGAACAATGCTGATAACATCTTTTCTTCTTAACCGTATTATAATAGATAAGTGTTAATAATCAAACAATGGAATATTAATGAATAGTTAATGGTCTACTATGTTATACTATAAAATAACTATTTAAAAAGGATTTATGTGGATTTTTGGAATCATATTTATGAACATTTCAATCCTATAGCTATTGATTTTGGATTTATCTCTATACATTGGTATGGAATAATGTATATATCTGCTCTGCTAACAGCATTGGGGTTTGCAAAATGGATTATAAAAAAAGATAATATGCCTATATCTGAGTTTTTATTGGATAACTATTTTGTTTGGATTGAAATTGGTATTATTTTAGGTGCAAGAGTTTGGTACATACTATTCTATGACCCAAATACATCTTACTATTTAACTCAACCTTGGCAAATATTTAATCCTTTCTCAAATGGAGAGTTTGTAGGTATACGAGGAATGAGTTATCATGGGGCTGTAGTAGGAGCAGGTATCTCTTCTTATCTCTTTTCACGACGAAATCCTGGTCAAATATATAAAATATTAGATGTTGTAGCTTTATCTGTTCCTGTAGGTTTTGTTTTTGGACGTATTGGAAATTTTTTAAATCAAGAGTTAGTAGGACGAGCTACAGATGTTCCTTGGGGTATTTATGTTGATGGTGTACTAAGACACCCTTCTCAACTTTATGAAGGATTTTTAGAAGGTGTAGTTATTGCTATAATTATTTTTCTTTATAGAAAACGAAAGAAGTTTGATGGAGCATTAATTGGTATTTATGGTGTACTTTATGGAACAGCTAGATTTATAGTAGAGTTTTGGAGAGAGCCTGATTCTCAATTGGGGTATCTTTATGGTGGTTGGCTTACTATGGGGCAGATTCAAAGTTTTATAATGATTCTATTTTCAATAGCTATATATTTTACATTTCAACGATTCTCTAAACAGTCAGTAGAGTTAAATAATATTGTTTTATAATATAAAATGTTTTGTTGTGTTTAATGAAAATAACGCTATAATTTTTTAATTAAAGTTAGGAGTATTTATGAAAAAATTAAATATAACATTATTGAGTATATTTGCAACTAGTGCAATCTATGCAGGTGGGACTTTTGTAGAACCTACTTATGAAACAAAAGACATTGAATTTGCAGAAGAATCTGTAATAGATGAGCCTGTTGAAGAGTATACTGAACAACCCATTACAGAAGAGTATACTGAACAACCTATTACAGAAGAGTATGTTGAACAGCCTGTTGAAGAATATATAAAGCCTGTCAAAGAACATCTAAAACCAATTAAAGAAGAAGTAGTTACGAAAAATCATACTACTTTGCCTCCTCCCTTACCTATCAAAGATATTAAAACAAATGGTTTTTATGCAGGTATTGGTATAAGTTCAGCAAAATTTGAAACATGTTGTAAATGTAAAGGAACATCTCGTTCTTTACACTCAGGTACAGATAAAACATTAGGTTTAATGGGAAGAGTTGGTTATGATGTTAATCAATATGTTGGAGTAGAAGCTAGAGGAATTAGAACCAATTGGAAAAGTGATGGTGGAAAAATTAAACATATAGGTGTTTTTGTAAAACCTATGCTTCCTGTAGGAGAGGAGACAAACCTTTATGCTTTAGCTGGTCTAGCCAAGACAACAACTCAAGGTCGCCTACAACATGTTAATTCTAAAAGCTTTGCTTGGGGTGTAGGGGTAGAGCATGATATTTCTGAAGATAGAGCAAAAGATGGTAGATATAACAGAAAATTTGATGGAGAAGGAGACCAAGAGCAGGGTCTTGGTATTTTTGCTGATTATGAACGTTTAATTCAAAAATCAGGTTCTCCTAATTTGGATACTATTAATGTGGGTGTAACTTATGACTTTTAATTTAACTATTTACTTTTTTTAAGGACTCTCTTTCCCGTATAAGTCAATATAAAGTCTAGTAATTGCAATTAAAAATGCCGTAATTGCTGGACCTAATATCATTCCCCAAAATCCATAAGAACTCATTCCTGCTAAAATAGAGAAAAAGATAATGATTTCATTAATTTTGATGGAGCTATGAAGAATGTCTTCTTTTATATACTTAATAATCATAGGCTTAATAAAGGTATCGGCAATAATAGAGATAACAACTATTGAATAAATAGCAATAACAATAGCAGTGTTATCATTATGATAACTCCATGCATATAAAGATACAGGCATCCATACAACAGCTCCACCAATAATTGGAATAAGTGAAGCAAAACCATAAATTGTACCTAGTAATAGACCATTGAATCCATAGTAACTGCTAATAATGCCAAAAAGTATACCTTCAAAAATAGCAGTAACAACAATAGAGTAGAATACAACTTCCATTGTTGAAGAGATTTCAGTTAAAATTTTTGTTCCTTTTCTATCAGAAAGAGGGAAAAGTGCTTGAATAAGCATAAATAATTGTTCTGAATAGAGGTTAATAAAATAGTAAAAAAGTGTTACAAAAAAAGTATTTTTTACAAATTCAACACCTGTTGTTCCTGCATCTTTAAGTGTACCCAATAGACCTAATACCTTTTCACTCTCTATATTATAATCAATTGAGTCTTTTAGCATAGGTATCTTATCAAGTTGTGTTACTATCTTAGATAAAACTTTTGAGATAATCTCTTTGTCTATATTTACCATATAATGAATACCAATTGTTGCAATATAAGATATAGGTACAAAAAGAATAATAAGAAGAAAAAAACTCAAAATTAGAGAACTTATAGATGATGATGAGATTTTATCTCTTAATTTATAGTGTAGGTTTGCTGTTGCCATAGTTAAGAGTAGGGCAACAACAAACGAGAGCAAAAAAGGTTTATAGATACTATATGCTCCTAAAATTGCAAAGGCAAATAGTACAGCTGTTATATATTCATTTTTTCTCATAGAAGCCTATCTGTTGTATTTTGTAAATTAAGTCTAAAGTATATATAGGATTTTTCTGTTGCAATCCGTCCACGTGCTGTTCGTTCAATGTATCCATTTGCTAAAAGATAAGGTTCTAAAACATCTTCGATTGTTCCCTCATCTTCACTTAACGCTGCTGCAATGGTACTTAATCCCATAGGTCTGCCTTTTGCAGAGATAAGAAGTTCCAAGAATCTTATATCTTCTTCATCAAAACCTAAATCATTAACCCCTAATTGGTCAAGTCCATATTTAGTTGTTTTCAGTTGAATATCTTTTTCATTCGCAACTTCTGCAAAGTCTCTAATGCGTCTTAAAAGTCTTAATGCTAATCTTGGTGTTCCTCGGCTTCGCTTTGCTATCTCATAAGATGCCTCTTTGGTTGTGATTTTATTAAGTTTTATAGAAGCCAAACGAATAATCTCTCCTAGCTCTTGGGCAGAGTAGAATTGCATTCTAAAGTGCATTCCAAATCGTTCACGCAATGGGTGAGAAAGCATACCTGCACGAGTAGTTGCACCAATTAGGGTAAATCTTGGAAGTTCAATTTTTACGGTTTGGGCAGCAGGACCTGAACCAATAATAATATCTAATCTAAAATCCTCCATAGCCGAATATAAAATCTCTTCAATTGCAGGAGACATTCTATGAATTTCATCTATAAAAAGTATATCTCCCTCTTCAACATTAGTTAAAATAGCAGCTAAATCACCTGACTTTTCTATCATTGGTGCAGATGTAGTTTTAATTTGAGCATTCATTTGAGTTGCAATAAGATTTGCAAGAGTCGTTTTTCCAAGTCCAGGAGGACCAAAAAAGAGAATATGGTCAAGAGCTTCTTCTCTTTTTCGACTTGCCTCTATAAAAACTTTTAGATTTTTTTTTATCTGCTCTTGACCAATATATTCATCCCATGATGAAGGACGTAGAGAAATTTCTTCTATATCTTCATTGTCAAATTTCTCTATATCAACAATTCGTTCCACTCTTACCTCCTAATATTAGGTGGAATAGTACTATTTTCTATGTTATAGAATGGTTGGCTTTGTTCTATCTTATAATATTAATAAGTAAAATCATCATTTGGAAACTTTCTATTTTTTACTTCAGAGGTATATTTATCTAGGTTTTCTTTTATAAGTGTTGCTCCATTTAGATACTGTTTTACAAATTTAGGTTTAAATGCCTCAAAGAAACCAAACATATCTGACCATACTAAAACTTGTCCATCGGTATCAACTCCTGCTCCAATACCAATAGTAGGAATGCTAACAGCTTCTGTAATAGCTTTTCCAGCTTCTGTTTTTACCCCTTCAACCACAATAGCAAATGCTCCTGCTAATTCTAATGCTCGTGCATCTTCTATAAGGTTTTCAATATCGGTTTTATTTTTACCTCGTACTTTATAACCACCATCAGAACGTACAAATTGTGGCATAAGACCAATATGCCCAAGTACGGCAATAGAGTTATTAGTCAAGGCTTTAACAATATTAGCTCTCTCTTTTCCACCTTCAATTTTGACAGCTTGTGCATTTGTCTCTTGATAAGCTCGTGTTGCATTTTTTACGGCATCTATCTCATTAGTATAAGAGCCAAAAGGCATATCTAAAACAATTAAAGGCAAAGATGCACCATTACATACAGCTTGTGTATGATAAATCATCTGTTCCATTGTGGCAGATAGTGTGTCCTCTTTACCTAAAAAGCTCATATTTAGGCTATCTCCCACCAAAATCATATCAACTTCTCCATCAAAGAGTTTGGCAAATAGGGCATCATAGGCTGTAACCATTGTTATTGGTTCAACACCTTTCATTTTAGCAATTGTCGTTAATGTTACTCTCTTAGCAACTTTTTTGGTTTGAATACTCATTATTTCTCTACCTTATAATAGATTGATTTAACTGTTTTATCAAAAAAATGTATAATAGCACTATTAATTTAGAAAAGAGTTTATATTGAAAAATTTAGTTGCATATATTACCACAGGTTACCCTTCGTTAGAATTCACAGTTGATATGGCATTAGCCTTAGCCGAGGCAGGAGTTGATACGTTAGAATTAGGAATGCCATTTTCTGACCCAGTAGCAGATGGTCCTATAATAGAAAAAGCAAATTTAAAAGCATTACAAGGTGGATTTAGACTAGACGACCTTTTTAAAGCATCAAAAGAGATTGCTCCTCATATAGATACACTATGGATGGGATATTTTAATCCTTTTTATCACAAAGGAATGGAATTTTTTATAGAACAAGCAAAACAGAGTGGAGTTAATGGATTTATTATTCCAGATTTACCACTAGAAGAAGCTTTGCCCTATCAACCAATGATGAAAGAGGCAAATTTAGCATTAATAGATTTTATTGCTCCTACAGATAGTAAAGAGAGAATTAAGCAGATTGTAACGGATGCTCAAAAGTTTATATATTTAGTAGCATATGCAGGAATTACAGGTTCAGGTCAAAGTGAAGATTTACAGCCAATTATTACAGATATAAAAGAGTACACAAATACACCTGTTTATGTAGGTTTTGGAGTTAATGAAAAAACAGCAGAAGAGAAAGCAAAAGGGGTAGATGGTGTTATTGTAGGTTCTGCTTTTGTAAATGTTCTGTTAGATGATACTTTAAAGTATAGTGAAAAGATTAAAAAAGTTTCGCAATTAGCTAAGGAAATTAAAGAAAAAATCAATTGTTAAGGTAAAATAATGTTATAATTATTAAATTAACTTTAAAATAAATAATTAGGATTAAAAAATGAGAAATAAAACAGCTTTAGAAGATTTAGATGAAAAAATATCTATAATCTTAAAAAGATATACTTTATTAAAAAATGAAAATAATTCTCTTAAAGATAATAACTCTAAATTAAGAGAAGAGATAGAGTCTCTTAATTTACTTATTGCTGAAAAAAATCAAATTCTTTATAATAATCCTTTATTTTGGAGACATCGCCTTTTAAAGAGGCGAGGAGGAATAATCACTTATGTTAAAAAAAGTTTCTTAGCATTTTATTATAAATTATATATAATTATTTTATAATTATGCATATTCATTACTTGACATAAAAAATAATTCTTGTTATAATGAATATTCCCTTGTAGATAATATCTATTCTTTACAAGAATTATGGGGACGACTTGGTTTCGACTGGAGTAGTCGGAGCTATGTGCATGTCGGACTGAGCATTTCCGTTACACGGCTCACATTGCATAACTGCAAACAATACAGATTACCGTCCAGCTTACGCAGTAGCGTAAGTTTACCCCGAGCGATCGGAGGACTGCCTTACCGACGAGTTCCATCTTAATCGGATTTTAGGCATCACATCTGATGGATATGCTCTGTAGAAGCCATACTACAGTGTGAGAATTCTGGCTGGTTTTGTGTAGCTTTGGGTGTTGTGCGAAGCAAAACGAGATTTAACATCACCGACTAAACATGTAGAGTCATAGCACTAGCTATTTTAGGACTGGGGTTCAATTCCCCACGTCTCCACCAACTTATAATCTAATACTTTTCAATAAAACTCTCTAAATTTAATATTTTACATTCCTAAGCTATAATATCTAAATTAAAATCAAGAGAAAACATGACCGAACAACAATTCCTACAAGAGCTAGAAAAGAAACTCTGGACATCAGCCAACAAGCTACTACCCTCACTAGACGCTGCTGTCTATAAGCATGTAGTGCTAGGTATGGTATTTGTCAAATATGTATCTGATAGTTTCGAGACACGCAGACAAGAGCTACGCAAAGCATTTAGAGACCCCAACAATGATTACTATTTAGGAGAAGATAGCGAAGATTTTATAGCCGAAGAGCTAGAGAATCGAGACTACTACACAGAGAAGAATGTCTTTTGGGTTCCGATGGGTGCTAGGTGGCAGTATCTTCAAGATAATATTCGTTTATCTATGGGGGCAGATTTACCTCTTGGTGGAGAGTTTAAAGGGGCAGGAAAGCTACTTGACGACACAATGGAACTCATAGAAAAAGAGAATCCAAAGCTCAAACGAATTCTTAATAAAAATTATGCACAGTTACAGATAGAGCAGAATAAGTTAGCCGACCTATTAGACCTTATCGCTACCATTCCATTTAGTCATGAGACGCTCAAAGCCAAAGATATACTAGGTCATGTCTATGAGTATTTTTTGGGTCAATTTGCATCAGCCGAGGGCAAAAAAGGTGGTCAGTTTTATACTCCAAAATCTATTGTTAATCTCATAGTTGAGATGGTTAAGCCATTTAGAGGTCGAGTTTATGACCCTGCTATGGGGAGTGGTGGTTTTTTTATCTCTTCTGAAAAGTTTATAGAAGAGCATAGTGGACGCATTGGCGATATTTCAGTTTATGGTCAAGAGTCAAACCCTACCACATGGCGATTGGCTGCTATGAATATGGCTATTCGTGGCATTGACTTTAATTTTGGAAAAGAACCTGCTGATACCTTTACCAAAGACCAACACCCCGACCTAAAAGCCGATTTTGTATTGGCAAACCCTCCATTTAATCAAGATGAGTGGTGGGATGGAAGCCTAGAGGGAGACGCACGCTGGAAGTACGGTACACCTCCAAAAGGAAACGGTAACTATGCATGGGTGCAACATATGTTACACCACACAAGCCCAAATGGTGTTGTGGGGCTTGTTCTTGCTAATGGCTCTCTAAGTTCTACCACAAGTGGAGAGGGAGATATAAGAGAGGCTCTAGTCAAAGCCGATTTAGTAGAAGCGATAGTGGCTCTACCCTCTCAACTCTTTGCCAATACACAGATACCTGCGTGTATATGGATACTCAATCGAAACAAAGCTCAAAAGGGTAGAACACTATTTATAGATGCACGAGAAGTGGGCTACATGCTAGACCGAAAACAGAAAGCTTTTTCTAGTGATGACAGCAAAGCCATAGCTAAAAAATTTCATGCGTTTAGAACAGCCACCAACTATGAAGATGTAGCAGGAGCGTACTATTCAGCCACTACCGAAGAGATAGCCAAACATGATTATGTGTTGACCTCTGGGCGATATGTGGGAGTTGTAGAGGAAGAGGATGACGGTGTGCCTTTTAGTGAAAAGATGGAAGCTTTGAGTTCTACACTAGCAGAGCAGTTTGAGGAGTCGGCTAGATTGGAGAGAGAGATTAGGAAGAATTTAATGGGGTTGGGGTATGACTCAATATAAAAAACTTGGAGAATTTGCAAAGATTCAAGGGGGATATGCCTATAAAAGTATTGATTTTAAAGATACTGGTATTCCTGTATTGAAAATTAAAAATGTTGGAAAGGGAAAGTTACTTTTTGATGATATTTCTTATGTAGATGAAGTTTTTATTGAATTAACCTCAAACTATATAACAAGAGCAGGAGATATTTTAATATCAATGACAGGTTCACATATTAATCAACCTGCTTCAATGGTTGGTAGAGTTGCAAAAGTTTCAAAAGATGACCCAATTTCACTAATAAATCAACGAGTGGGTAGAGTTGTTTTGAAAAAAAATGCTCTTGTAGATAAAAGATTTTTATATTATTGCTTATCTCAATATAAAACACAGCTTTACCTTGTTTCTAATGGTTCAGGAAGTGCAAATCAAATTAATATAAATAGTAGACTAATTGAATCAGTTGATATTCCTAACTTACCATATGAAACAACAGTTAAAATAGCCCACATCCTCTCAACCCTAGACGATAAAATAGAACTAAACCGAAAAATGAACCAAACCCTAGAGGAGATGGCACAAGCACTCTTTAAATCTTGGTTTGTAGATTTTGACCCTGTTCATGCTAGAGCCAATAGTAGAGAGTCGGATGAGGTTGTGGCTCGTGAACTTGGTATCTCTAAAGAAGTATTAGAGTTGTTTCCTAGTAGATTTGTGGAGAGTGAGTTGGGGTTGATTCCTGAGGGGTGGGAGGTTAAGAAAATAAGTAATTTTGGACTTATTGTTACAGGTAAAACACCACCTAAAAAGGTAGAAGATGCTTATGCTAATGGAGATAAACCATTTATTACACCTACTGATATTGATGATTCTATGTTTGTAACCTCTACCAATAGATATTTATCAAGAAATGGTCAAGATGCAATAAAAAATTCTTTTATTGCATCAGGTTCAATATGTGTTACTTGCATAGGAAGTAAAATGGGTAAAACGACTATAGCACCGATTGACTCTTTTACTAACCAACAGATTAACTCTATCGTTGTATTTAATAATATATGTAGAAATTATCTTTTTTGTAATTTAAGAAATCGTAAAAAAGAGATTTTTCGTATGGGAAATAGTGGTTCGACTATGCCTATATTAAATAAATCAGCATTTTCAAAACTACCTATTATTTCAGCAGAAAAAGAAATATTATTTTATTTCAATAAAAAGATAGAGGATATGTTATCATTGGTACTTGCAAATGATATGCAAAACATTACACTTCAAAAAACAAGAGATACTTTACTTCCAAAGCTTTTATCAGGGGAATTGGATGTGTCAAATATTGAGATGGAGCTAAATTGATAGGATACACTAATAAATGGGATAAATTAGAGGAGTTTAAGCATATGGGTATTAATCTTCAAAGTTCTATTCAACCAACAATTGATATAGCTAATAAGGTTGCAAAACAAATGCAATTAAGTATGATACCAACTATGGAAATAGTCGCACCTTATCTTAAAGAGATAGAAAAATTTAAAAATTTAAATATAGTAAATAGTTTAGTAAAAATTGAAGCTATAAAAATTCCAAATATAAAGATACCTACATTGGAACTTTCTTTCTATCATAAATCACAAGTATTTTTAGCTATAAAGTCTATAGAAAAAATACAAACAAATATTAATGTTATGAATAATTCTTCTATTCAAGAGATAGGGCGTATTGTATCTGTACAACATGAATCTTATATAAACATTCATAAGCTTTTACAAAAAAATATAATTTCAAGTATAGTACCAAAAAATATTGGTTCTCTTGTTCAAGAACTTATCAATAAAGAGCCTTTAACTCAACAATATTTACGAACAATTCATGATAAGCCCATTGATGTAGCTATAACAGAGCCAAATGTATTAGTAGAGATAGAAGTAATAAAAAGTGAAATTTTAGAATCTATACATGAAGGAAATCAACAACTAAATCAAGCCATTGGAAAATTATATGCTTTTGTTTTAGCTCAAAAAGACCCCAAAGTAATTATCTTCTTTCAAAAATATTTACTACCTATCATTCTTAGTCTTGTAGCAAGTTTTCTTTTTAAATATATGGATTTGCCAAAAGAACCTCTTTTGAAAACTAAAAATCAAGAAATTTTCTTAAAAAAACAAGTGACACTGGGATTAAAGCAATATATTCCAAACCCAAAAGAGAGAGTACAATATAGAATTGTTAATGTTGATAAACTAAATATTAGAGAGGGACAATCAATGAAAACAGAGGTTATTTCTCATTTGAGTTTTGCTGATGTAGTTCAAATTATAAAAAAAGAAAAGAATTGGACACTAATCAAGAGATATAATAGTGACAATGAAACACTTATTCAAGGTTGGGTATTTACTAGATACCTTGCACAAATAAAATAGGAAATTAAAGGGGAAAATATGATAAACGAAGAGCAGGTAGAACAGTTAGCTATAGAGTGGTTTCAAGCATTGGGGTACAACTACCTACACGGCACAGATATATCTCCTGATAGTAGTTATCCTGAACGAAGCAACTACCAAGAGGTGCTACTCTCAAATCGTCTCTATACAGCTCTTGTAAAACTAAATCCCTCTCTGCCTAGTTCTGCTATTGATGAAGCCGTGCATCTACTTAAAAAACCTCAACACACCTCACTTATCCAAAACAATAGAGCTTTTCATAAGCTACTGCTTCAAGGGGTAGCAGTAGATATAAAAGTGGATGATGAGGTTAAAGGCGAAGTGGTCAAGATTATTGATTTTCAAGAGCCATTAAATAATGATTTTTTGGTGGTCAATCAGTTTACTGTCAAAGGAACAAAAGGCAATAGAAGACCAGACCTAATTATATTTATTAATGGTCTTCCTATATCGGTTATAGAGCTAAAAAATCCTGCTGATGAAAACGCCGACATCTTCAAAGCCTACAATCAACTACAGACCTACAAAGATGAGATAGAAGACTTGTTTGTCTATAATGAAGCTTTGGTTATTAGTGATGGAGTCAATGCTAGAGTAGGTTCACTAACAGCTACTGATGAACGATATATGTATTGGCGTACTATCAAAGATGAGAGTGATAAACCTCAACTAGAGTATGAGCTAGATACCATGATACAAGGTTTCTTTGCCAAAGAGCATCTGCTTGACTACTTACAAAATTTTATACTCTTTGAGGATGATGGAAAAAATATTATTAAAAAGATTGCAGGGTATCATCAGTTTCATGCAGTCCGTGAAGCTGTAGATTCTGTTATGGAAGCCTCAAAAGGGAGTAGAAAAGGTGGTGTGGTGTGGCATACACAAGGGAGTGGTAAATCTATCTCTATGGTTTGTTTTGCAGGGAAATTAACGAAACAAGCCCAAATGAAAAACCCTACACTTCTGATTGTGACGGATAGAAATGACCTTGACGGACAGCTATTTGCAACCTTTTCTAGCTCTAAAATGCTACTAGGGCAAGAGCCTATACAGATAGAGAGTGTGGATAATTTACGAGATATATTGAATGGAAAGCCATCAGGTGGAATTATCTTTACCACTATTCAGAAGTTTTCACTCAAAAAAGAGGAGAGCTATTTTCCACTATTGAGTCAAAGAGAGAATATTGTAGTCATTGCTGATGAAGCACACCGAAGCCAATATGGATTTGATGCCATGCTCGATAGAGAGAGTGGAAAGTTCAAGTATGGTTATGCTCAACACCTAAGAGATGCTTTGCCCAATGCCACATTTATAGGCTTTACAGGTACACCTATAGAGAGTGATGATAGAGATACTCGTTCGGTCTTTGGGGATTATATCTCTGTTTATGATATTGAAGATGCAGTGGCAGATGGGGCGACTGTGCCTATATATTATGAGAGTAGACTTGCCAAACTAGAGTTGGATGCAGAGATACTCAAAGGGATAGATGAAGATGTAGGAGAGCTTGTCATTGATGAAGAGAGTTCTGATAGAGAAAAATTTAAGAGTCGATGGAGTGCATTAGAAAAACTTGTAGGGTCAAAAGCTAGGATAGAACAGATTGCCAAAGATTTAGTTGGACACTTTGAAGATAGGACAGCTTCTATTGAGGGAAAAGGAATGATAGTTGTTATGAGTCGTCAAATTGCTGTTGACCTCTATGATGCTATTGTAAAGCTTAGACCAAAGTGGCATAATGAAGACTCTAGTAAAGGGGTTATCAAGGTTATTATGACAGGAAGTGCTAGTGATGATGCTAGATTACAGAAGCATATCTACAAGAAAAAAGTTAAAAAAGAGTTAGAGAAACGAATTAAAGATGTAGATGATGAACTAAAGTTGGTTATTGTCCGTGATATGTGGCTAACAGGGTTTGATGCTCCAAGTATGCACACAATGTATATAGATAAACCGATGAAGTCTCACAATTTGATGCAATCTATCGCAAGGGTAAACCGAGTATTCAAAGATAAAAAAGGTGGGTTGGTTGTTGATTATATCGGTATTGCCAATGAGTTAAAAGAGGCTCTAAAAACTTACACAACAGCAGGTGGAAAAGGACGAGGAACGATTGACACAGCAGAAGCCTTAGCAGAGATGTTAAAGCGATTGGAAATAGTACAAAATCTCTATCATGGATTTGACTATACAGAGTTTAGAACCCAAGCACACAAACTTTTAGCACCATCTGCTAACCATATATTGGGACTTGATGATGGAAAAAAGAGATACCTAGATGAGGTCTTGGCATTGACCAAAGCCTATAGCCTTTGTGGAACATTAGATGAAGCAAAAGAGCATAAAGAGGAGATAGCCTTTTTTCAAGCAGTAAAAGCAGTTATCCAAAAGGCAGGTAAAAAAGCAAGTAATCATAATGACCCAAACCAAGTAATAAAACAGATACTTGACAATGCCGTGGTCTCCCAAGGAGTCGAAGATATATTTTCATTGGTAGGTTTAGAGAAGCCAAACATAGGTATATTGTCCGATGAGTTCTTGGAAGATGTAGCCAATATAAAGCATAAAAATCTAGCTGTGGAACTATTAGAGAAACTACTCAATGACCAAATCAAAGCAAAGAGTAGAACAAATGTCATTCAAGAGAAAAAATTTAGTGACAGACTCCAAGCTACACTTGGAAAGTATCATAACCGAGCTATAGAGACAGCCAAGGTTATAGAAGAGTTAATCGCTATGGCAAAAGATTTTGCAGAGGCTTCTAGGCATGGCGAAGAGTTGGGCTTGAACTTTGATGAGTTGGCATTTTATGATGCATTGGCTGAAAATGAATCGGCACTAAGAGAGATGGGGGATGAGGTATTGAAAAATATCGCCCAAGAGCTTACCAAAAAACTACGAAACAATATTAGTGTTGATTGGCAGAAGCGAGAGAGTGTGAGAGCAAAGATGAGAAATATGATTAGAATTATCCTACGACGCTACAAATACCCACCAGATAAGCAGATGGAGGCTATGGTAATGATTATGAAACAAGCAGAGGTGCTTAGTGATGAGTGGTCGAGGTAGATGAGTGAGTATATTTTATAACTTATGATATAATTTAAAAAAAAATTAATAAAGTATATTATAAATGGAAAAAAAATTACAATTTTATCTTAAAAATCTTATTCATAATGGTGGTAGTGACTTACACCTAAAATCAGGTTCAATTATTCGTTTACGGGTTAATGGGGATTTATTAAAGTTAGGTAATAAACAAATAAGTCATGAAGAATTGGATGCTATAGCACAAGCTATTTTGACTCCGAAACAGTATGAAACTTTAACTACAACTAAAGAGTTGGATGCTACCTATGTTTTAGATGAAGATAACCGTTTCCGTTTGAACTTTTTTTATCAGATGGATGGACTTTCGGCTGTTCTTCGTATTATCCCTGTAAAGATTTTGACTTTAGAAGAGTTAAGGCTTCCTTCTATTATTACAGAACTCTCTAATTTACATAGAGGGTTAGTTTTGGTTACAGGGGTTACAGGAAGTGGAAAGTCTACTACTTTGGCTGCTATGCTTAATCATATTAATAGTACACGAAAAAAACATATTATTACAGTTGAAGACCCTATTGAGTTTGTTCATCCAGATAAACAATCTTTGGTCTCACAAAGAGGAGTAGGGCAAGATACACTCTCGTTTGGTAATGCACTAAAAGGTGCTTTGCGTGAAGACCCTGATATTATTTTGATTGGAGAGATGCGTGATTTAGAGACTATTGAGATTGCTCTACATGCTGCTAATACAGGTCACTTAGTTTTTTCTACACTGCATACATTAGATGCAAAAGAGACAATTAATAGGGTTATTGGAATGTTTCCTAAAGAGGAGCAGAATCGTATTCGTATTACATTAGCTTCTGTTTTGGGGGGTGTTGTTTCTCAACGATTGGTTAAAACTGTTGATGGAAAACGAGCTGCAGCTATAGAGGTTATGAAGTTAACACCTAGAATCTCTGAATTGATAGAGCAAAATCGTGATTATGAAATTTTGGATACTATTGAAGAGGGAAAAGAGATTTATGGTTCACAATCTTTTGACCAAGCACTTTTAGAGTTATATCATGAAAAAAGAATTACAGAAGAGACTGTTTATGAACATGCAACTAACCCTTCAGATATGAAACTTAAGCTTCAAGGTATTGGTAGTGATGATAACGGGGAAAAGAGTTCTAGTGATAATCAGATGGTAGATATTTTTGATTTAAAGCCAGAAGAGGAATAAAGCTTTACATTTTTAACTATTTATAATATAATTAAACAATTAATATTAAAAAGGTTTAATTATGAATGCTATAAATGTAATTATTGGAGGTTTAATTTCTTCAATTTTCTTTATTTTTTTATGTATATCATTAAATGCTGAACAGTATTATAAAGAGTTAAATGTACATCATCATATAGAAAATATAAGAGTTGTACGTATTAAACCCAATATTATACTTAGAGACAGAAGCTCACAGAATACAACTAAAATAAAAATTATAAACCCAGTAGAGTATAAACCTATTTTAGTAAAAGAAGCAAATTGTACTTGTATAGAGCATAAAAAAGAAGAAAATATCTCAATTGAAAAAATAAGTGCTGTAAAAGAACCATTAAGTGAAGAGCCGAGTGTTTATCTTCTTTCTGATAGTAACGTTTCTGATGATAATATTTCTGATACGAATCTATCTTTATCCAATATGTTATTGAAAAATATACAGGATAAAATATACACTCTTCTACACGATAGACAAATTACTTTCAAAAAGAACAGTGGAAAATTAAGCAGAGAAGGAAGAGACATCTTGGATAAATTACTAATTTTACTCTCAGACCAAAAAGGCTTTACAATTGAGGTTCAAGGGCATACAGATGCAGGAGGTAAGGCAAAGGTTAATCAATGGATTAGTCAAATGCGTGCAAATAGGGTCAAAAAATATTTAATTCAAAACGGTATATCTTCTAAAAATATTAAGGCAAAAGGTTTTGGAGAGAGTAAACTCCTTTTTCTTGATAGACCATACAATCAAAAAAATAGACGAGTTGAAATCTATATAAAAAGGAGAAAAAATGCTAGAATTGATGATTAAAATGGCTTTATGTCTATTTGGAGCTTTAGTCTTGGGGTTTATTATTGCTTGGTTGTTGTCTAAGTATTTAATAGAGAAAAAATATCTTAAAAGAGTAGATGAGCTTTCTGCTCATTTATTAAGAAGTGAGGACGCTGTTAAAAAGCTTAAAGAGATTAATTTCAATAGAGAAGAGAATGTAAATGCAAAAGAGTACAATAAATCACTTCTTCAGAAAAATATTGAGCTAGAGACTCTTTTAAAACAGAATAAAAAAGAGATTAACGACTTAGAAAGAGTTTTGATAAAAGCAGAAAGAGTAATTGAAGAGAAAAATAATAAAATTAAATTTTTAGAAAATGAGCATAAAAGAGAAAATTTAGAAGAAGTTGAAAAATTAGTTATGACAAAAGACCAATTTTCATATATAGAAGTTCAACTTTTAGAGTATCAAAAAAAGATTGCAAAATTAGAAGAGATAAATAGAAAATTAGAAGAGAAGTGTTTAGTAAATAAATAACTTGTTACCTACTTAATAAAAAAATCATTAAATCTTAATGAGAAGTGGGTATAATTCGCTTTAATTTTAATTATTAAGGACAAACATGTTAGAAGGTATTACTAGAGAGAGTATCGGAACAGCTTCTGCAAAGAAACTAAGAAGAGATGG
>FPHN01000199.1_pt1 | contig 26772 bp, 27 predicted proteins | sample 1057391 | NCBI WGS metagenome assembly FPHN01 (sample SAMEA4473311, study PRJEB15554) | hydrothermal vent metagenome | biome: marine basaltic hydrothermal vent biome; feature: marine hydrothermal vent; material: water | place: Pacific Ocean | collected 2011-06-14/2011-07-23 | depth 1155 m | reverse complement strand
TTCTTGCCCTCTTATAGCTTATCCCTATTTTTTTGAAAAATCTCTTCAATATCCTTTTACTTATTTTCTTTTTTTCTTCTCCTATAAACTCTTTTTCATACGCTATACAAATCTCATTTATATTGAGTTTTTTTTTATATAATCTTTCACTTTTTTAGCATCATTTTCTATCGTCAAAAGTGGCTTTCTCCCTCTTCCCTCTAATTCATAAACTCCTGCTACTTCCTTCTCTTCAAAACTATCAAACCATCTATATATTGTTCTTATTTTGCATCCAAATATATGACTTAGTAGTATTGCCTGTGCTCTATATCTACTTTTATAGCGTTTATCTTCTTTTATTATTTTCTCTAATTCTTTGATTATTTCATTATCTAATTTTGTTATATATCTCATACTTCGTATTATACTATTTTTGATGATTTATTTTGGTTAGGTACTTAGGCATCCCAGTTTTAAGAAATATCCAAAAAAAATTACCATTTTCACAATCATCAACCTCATCAAAACAACAAAAAAATAAAGAGTGTTTCACTATAGGGCAAAAGTCCATTTAAAGACCGAATTTTAGGGGTTTCTGTTTTTTGATATTTTGAAGATTTAACGAGGCTGAAGCCCAATACCAATGTAATAAACCCAAATCCTGTAGGTTAGATTTTATCGAACAAAAAATTAGAACCCTTAAAACAATCTGTTCGATAAAATCGAACCTACAAATTCAAAATATTACATTAGAATTGGGCTAAATCCGTCGATTCCGAGTATGCAAATAGAATTTTTAGAATCAGCATGTTTAAACCCGAAAAATACATCAATTAATGCCCATTAATCTCATCAAAACAAAGGGTGTTTCACTATAGGGTAAAAGTCCATTTAAATACCGAAATTTAGGGGTTTCTATTTTTTAAGATTTAATCAAGATTTTTTGGGAAAAACCGTAAGACAAAAGAATTTACGATAAAATACCAAACACAAAACAAGGAGCTAATAATGGTTGAGCCTTTAGATAAAAAGAAATCAGCAATATTGTTAAAAAAGCTATCATCACACCTTCCATTGATTGTAAATTTATCCCATCAAAAAGGTGGGGTAGGGAAGAGTACGTTAGCTTATAATATAGCAGATGGGTTTCGTACTTTAGGCTTTAAAGTTAGGTTGTTAGATATGGATATTCAAAATACATGTAGAGGATTAAATGCTCTTAGAGAGAGAGCTTTTTCTGATATTGAACAGATAAACGATAAAAAAAGGCTTGTTGAGATTATTAATAGCTCGTCAATGGATGGTTCTGGAATTTTGGTTATTGATACAGGTGGATTTGATTTGGCTCTTTCACGATTGGCGATTATGGGAGCAGATATTAACCTTTGCCCTATAAGTGATAGGGTAACTGACCTTTTGGCTATTGTTCAAAAATATAGTCAAACACTAAAAGAGATAGAGAGTAGTACAAATACTCCTGTTTCAAGTTATGTTATTTTGAATAGAATACATCTTTTTGCAAAACATTTTGAGCATATAGAGGAGATGATAGAAGTAACTCCTAGAGTGGAAATGTTTAAAACTATTGTACGAGAGAGAGCTATTTATGATAAATCTTTTATTGATGGAAGAAGTGTTTTTGAAGCAAATGAGCTAGAGGGTTACAAGATGGCTATGGATGAGATATTGTCTGTATGCCATGAGTTGATAGAAATATATGTAAATAAGGGGTAAAAAATGGCAAAAAAGAGATTAACATTATCGGCTATAACGGCTGTTACAAAAGATATACCTATTCAAGAAGAGGAGAAAAAAGTACCTAAGAAGGTAAAACTTAAAGATTTAGAAAAATTTCAAAAGAGTGTGCGATTTCCATTGCTATGGAAAGAGGAGATAGAGAAGAGTATTGATTACCCAAATGACTTAAGTAGCTTTATTGTAGAGGCTATTAAAGAGAAGATGGAACGTGAAAATATAAACACATTTATAGGATAGAGTATGCAAAATAAAAAACCTAGAAAAACAGAATCTACAACAATAAGGCTTCCTAAAGAGTGGAAAGATTTAATCAGACTCTATCAAGAGGATAGTGATGGAATTTCTAGTAGTTCAAGAACAATTAGTGCTTATATTATTCAAGCAGTTAAAGAGAAGATGATAAAAGATAATATTATATGAAAAAGGACTATAAGTGAAAATTAAAAGAGTAGCTATTGGTGGGAATCGTGAAGAGATTAATAAAGAGACAGGAGAGCATAGACCTAATTTTATTGACAGTGTAAAGCGTAGTGATTTGATTTTTACCCCAAACCAATTAGTAGAGAAATTATTTAGAGGAAGTAGCCAAGAGTATGATAGTTGGTTATTAAAACACAATCTACATCCATCACAGGTTAATTTTAATGAGATAAATCAGAAACAAGAGTTATTAAAAAGATTAAAAACCTATACTATGAGACTATTAGATGAAGCAAAAGCTGACTCTATGTTTTATAATGAGCTTGGAAATTTAGTTGTTACAAAGTGGTTGGATAGTTTTGATACTTTAGAGAATCATATCTATGATTTAAGTGATTTTAATAAAATAGAGTTTATGAAGATTGCAGATGAGTTTAAAAAGAGGTTTACTACTAACTCTCCTTTTGCTTTTTTGACTATAGATGATACTAATCAACAGCTTAAAGTAGTAGCGTCACATAAAGTTTTATTGATACTAGATAAAAAGCTACCAATGGGAAATAAACGAGGCACACCAGCTGGACAAAAGCCAGAAAAATTATATCAAACTTTTTTTACATCTATAGGATATAAAGGAAAAGGGGAGTTAACAGAAGGCTTAAATCATCATAGAACAAATTTTAAAAATTTTAACTTTAATCTTAATATAGAGACAAGGTTATTGAATGATATTATTTATGATAAGCTTGGATATGATAGAGCAGAAACCCAAGTAGCTTTTACTTTTGGAGTATATGGTAAAAAGCTCTATTTTGAAAGTGATATAAAAGGTACAGAGCGAAAGCAAGAGGAGATAGATGCTCTTGCTATAGTTGAGGGAGCAACAAGTGTAATTGGAAAAGAGTTGCATAAAAAGAGACAAGGCTCGATTGCTATAGATAAGACAACCATAGAAGTTGAAAATAGAATTCCTCATCCTAAAATTAGTGAAGATAAAATTGTTGTAAAAGAAGAGGAAAAAGATAAACCTGTAATAGTTACAGAAACAGAGAAAAAAGAAGAGCCAACTATAGAACTATCTAATTCATTAAAAGCATTTGAAAAAGAGATATTTATTAAACAGCAAGGATATGCAGAGTTAGCAAAAGAGAAAATAAATGAAGCTCTTAGTAATAGGAATCAATATATTAATGAGTTTCACTCTTTTTTAAAAAAAGGGATGAGTGTATCTGATGCTTTAAATAAATTTTCTGAACGATATGCAAATAATCCATATATTAAAGGGATTATTGAGACCTCTATTACAGGAGAGCTTCAGCTTCAAGCTTTGAAAGATAAGGGAATTGAAGAGCTAAATTATAATATAACCGTGTTAAAGAGTGAAAAGCTAGGATTACAAAAAGACCTTGATGTAAAAGAGACAGAAATTGCATCACTTAATCAAAATATAGAGTCTTTAGTTGTTTCACACACTAAGCAGTTAGAAGAGATAGAGGTTAATCTTGCTAAATTGATAGAAGAGAGAGGCGTATTAATAGAGAAGAGTGATAAGCAGTTAGAGATGATTGTAGAACTAGAAAAGCTTATTACTCAATATGAACAGACTCTAAGAGCAAAAGATTCTAATATTAGAGAAAAAGATATATTGATAGAGAGATTAGAGAGTGTTAACTCTTCATTGATTGATTCAAGTAGAGAAGTTGAGAGTTTAGAGAATGAGAATAAAAATTTATTAAGAAAAATAGAAAATGATGATTCTGAAATGAAATATTATAAAAGACAAATTGAACAATTAAAAGAAGAAAATAGATTACTTTTGTCTGCTACGAATTTATTGAAAATAAATAATAGTCAATTAGAGTCACAGAATGAAGGCTTAGTAAAAGAGTTAGCTCAACTTAAAGGTAAATAATGGCACTTCGAGGAAATTTAAGTCAAAGTTTTTTACGCTCTAAAGATTTACTCTCTTTTTCTGAAATATCTCATGATAAAGAGGGGAATAATATTCTTAAAAATAGAGTTCTTGAAGAGGCATTGGCTCGTGATGAGAGTGGACGATTTATTAGAAATAAAGGCAATATTGCAAATATACTTAATAGGTATGGTGTTATCTATAGAATGGTGTTTAATGCTATGAATATGGAACAGTATACCTATGATGAAGTACAAGAGGCACTTGAGCATCTTAGTGAGTATATAAACGATTTGGGGGTTTCTGGGATTGTAGAGTTTCATGCTTCGGATAAAACACAAAACTCTGACCATATTCATTTTTGGATAAGTTCTGAAGACAAGATTATTTATAATAAAATTGCCCAAGAGATGGTGGCAATGGGGTATTCAAATGCAGAAGATGTTTATATTCAAAAGTATGAAGATAATAGAAAGTTGGATGAGAGTGAATATGTTAGTGATAAAAACACTACAATTAAAGAGAGATTTTCAATAGAACCTATGGGAATGGAAGCAGGAGAGACTTTGGATTCTATTAATATGATGTTGGGTGTAGATGACAAGCAAGAAAAAATTATTTATAAATCTGAGCCTAGTCTTGGTAGAGTATCTTCTTTTCGGGAAAAGTATAATTTGATTATTGATAATATTGCTAATCTTTTTAAAAAAGTTGTAGATGTAAAAGAGATTGTAGAAAATGAGAATATAGAAAAATCTTCTATTGTTACAAATTGTACTTTGCCAAAAACTAGTGAGACTACTAGTATTTTGGCAAGAATTAAAGAGTTAAAAGAGCATATGAGCAATAATAAATAGATATGTTATAATAAATTAAAAAAAGATTAAAATGTTCAAACAAACTGTAGTAATTGGAGCAGGTGCATCAGGTATGATGTCGGCAATAACAGCATCTAAAAACAATCATTCTGTAATACTACTCGAAAAACTCCCTAAAATAGCCTCTAAACTTAAAGCCACAGGTGGTGGGCGTTGCAATTTAACAAATACTCTCTCAAATGAAGAGTTTATGGCACGTTTTAGTCGTGAAGGTCGATTTATGACCCCTGCTTTAAGAGTCTTGGATTATAAAAAACTTCAAGATTTCTTTAATTCTATTGGGGTAGAGACTCATGCACCTGATGGTTTTCGTATTTTTCCTGTGGGACATGATGCTTCAACCATTATAAAGGCACTTAAAGCTGAAATGGATAGATTAGGTATAGAAGTTATATGTTCTCAAAAAGTTATAAAATTGGAACATGACGAACAAAGGGTAACTGCTGTTATAACCCAAGAGCAAAGATTTGAAGCCCAAAATGTTATTATTGCTACAGGTGGAATGGGTTATCCTGTGTTGGGTGCAGAAGGAGATGGGTATCATCTAGCACAAGCTCTAGGACATAAAATAACAGAACTGCATCCTGCTATGATGCCTTTAAGAACAAAAGAGGATTGGGTAGCAAAGTGTAGAGCTGATACTATTGCAAAGGTAGAGATGAGAGTGAATATTAAGAAGTATAAAAAGCTTTATGCAAAAGGAGATTTAATATTTACAAAAAATGGAATAAGAGGTCCTGTAGTATTGGATTTTTCACGAGAAATTACTCCACTACTTGCTAAGTTTGAGGAAGTACCTATATTGATGAACTTAACAAAAGGTATGAATGAAGAGCAGATTAGAGAACACTTTAAAAAAGAGTTAAAACAAAATAGTGAACATACAACTCAAACTCTAGTAGAAACCCTACTTCCAACAGCCCTAAGCTTAGAACTTTGTAAATTGGCTAAAGCAGATTATACTAAGCCACTAAAAAAACTCTCTGGTATAGTTCGTGACAAACTTATAAAACTTTTAGTATGGACTCCACTAACTATTAATGGACATGATGGTTTTAAAATGGCAATGATTACAAGAGGAGGAGTATCTTTAAAAGAGATAGACCCAAATACCATGCAAAGTAAAAAAATAGAGGGTTTATACTTTTGTGGAGAAGTCATGAACCTAGATGGTCCATGTGGAGGTTATAATCTACAGTGGGCTTTTGCTAGTGGATATTTGGCAGGTCTTAGCGTAAATCACGAGAACGAGAAAGCCTAAGTTCAATTCTACGTCTATACTTATCCCCTGCTCTATCATCTATTTTTGCTATTTTCCCTTCTGCATCAATAAATGCTCCACCACTATAAGGGCGTATAGTTTTAATATAAGACTGTTTATTTAAAAGTATTGGTTTTAAAAAGTCTACTACTGAAACAGCTCTTTTCATTCCTAACTCTAAATTAGATGAGGCTTGAATATCATCTATATTACAATCTTTATCAACTAAACACCTATGCAAATCATTATCAAATGATTGTGTAGTTTTTATTGTATTAACAGAAAAAGGTTGACCATCTGTATATCCATAAACTTCTACAGTATCACATTTATACTCTTTAGAAAATTTCTGAATCTTTTTAACGACACTCTTTTTTAGCTCTGCTATGAATTTTTCATTTAATAGGGCTGAACTACTTGAAAATGAGTAACCATGAGCTTCATCTAAAACAATTAGAGGTGGTTGTTGATGCTCTTTTAGTTTTGAAATATAAAATGAAGTAATAATAAACAGTAAAACCATAACAATCATTAAAACAATAAATATTTCACTCTGCATTGTTGCATTACTTTGACGTTTACTCATGAGAATTTCTATCTTTTTCTTTTAATTTTGCAATAAAATCATCTAAATCACTTATCATCTTTCCTGCTTTTGGCAAACTATTGGCAATAGTTGAGATTTCATCAAGAACTTTTTGGCTAGTATGACTTAACTGCTCCATTGCTGATTCTGAATGGGTTGAAAAACGTTTCATAGTTTTTAGATGTTTATCCCACTCTTTAGCTATATCATTCATTCTACTTAATCCATCATCAAATGTATCAACAGATGTTCTAAACAGTTTTCCTGCATCTAATGATGTTCGCTCAAATTGTTTTTTCATAAGCTGACTACTATTTTCTATCTCTTTAAACTGCTCTTCTACTGCTCTTAATGAATCTGTCATTATCTTTTGTGAATATTCAGAAGTTCGTTTTAGTTCATCTTCTAAGAGCTTAGTTGTATTTTGAACCTCTTTTGTTGAAGCATTAATAGTCTCTCCCCAACCTTTAGAACTATCTTCAATGATTTTAGCAGAGTATATAACTTTTTGAGCCAAAAACTCTAGTGCATTACTTGTTTCCTCTTCGGCAGAGATTTTAAAACGATACTTATCACGTTCCATCTCTTTACCAAAAGCCCAACCAATAATACTAGTAATCAAAGAAGAGCCAATAGGTGCAATAATGCTTTCAACATGTTCAATAACCTCTGAACCATAATGAGCTGTCATAATTAATGCAACAGATGTACCAATAAGCGTATGTAAATAGCCCATAGTTGCCACACGGTTACCTATTTCAACATTATCCTCTTTTTCACGAATGGCAAAAAAGCCCAGCACAACCAAAATAATCATATGCTGAACTCCAACTAACAAAAAGAGTCCTCCAACATACTTTTGTATGAATCCTACTTCAAAATATAATCCTATCATAAGTGCAATTGCCACTGCAAAACCAAACCACCATATAACGCTAAAGAGCATTTTTATCATCTATATTATCCTTTCTTCTATAAGTCTATCTGCTTCTTCAAAATCTTGATTTGCTAATGCAGTATAAATAGCTTTACTATTAAATGGATTCTCTTTTCGTAACTCATCCATTTTTTGTAAGTAACTAATAACTCTATTTAATCTATCAACACTCACTATTCCATCTTCATCTGCACCAAAAGTCATACAAAAGTTCTCAAAAATTTCAAAAGGTGTTTTTTCTTTAAGATAGTAGATTGTAATTTCAGGTATAAAAGATACACCAATAGATTTAAAAAGCTCAATTAAAATCTCTCTGCTAAGTTTAGGAAAAGAAGAAGTGCTTTTAAAAGAGTCTGTTTTTATATCTGTAGGAAAAATAAAGTTCATAGATACCTGTGTGGTATATGTGGGTATATACTCTAAAGGTTTACGATTTTCATCTCCATATTTAATATCGTTGAGTATCGCTTTAATATGTTTTTTTATACTTTTTTTAAGATTTTCAAAAGACAAGATTTATCCTAATAATTCGATTTCGGATTATAGCTTATTAGCATTAAAAACCCCTATTTTTAGGGGTTTTAAAGATATTTTATTTAAAAGTAAATCTAAAAAGTAAAATTCCGATAAATGTTGCTCCCAACGATAAGCTTACATTTAAAAAAATATTTAATACAGCATTTATATACTCTTCTTCTTTCAACAATAATACTGTCTCCATTGAAAATGTAGAAAAGGTAGTTAATGCACCTAGTAGACCTGTTGTAAAAATAAGCTTTTGATGAATTGATAGATTAATATTAGAAAAATACATAAATAGGAAGCCCATTAAAAAGCTTCCTAATATATTAACACTCAATGTTCCATATGGGAAACCTGATGTTGTTAACTTATGTACCCATGTAGAGACCAATAGACGTAATACTGCTCCCAAAAAACCACCCGTTCCAACGGCTAAAAGTACTCCTAAATTCATTGTTTGAACTGCCAATCATCTTTTGAATTAGAGTTTACTTTTATCTCTGAACTCTTTTGTTTTAATAGAGTATCAATAATCGTCAACTCTTTATTTAGTGAGTCATCTTTTAAAATAGCTTTCTCTTTTAGATACTCTTTCTTTAATATCTCAAAAATCTTTTTATACCCTTCACTCACTTGTAGCTTACAAGATTTTCTCTCCCAAGTACTTACTATAGGATATAGTGGATGTTTTTTTGGATAGTTCATACAACGTTTCATAATAGCTACAGGAGTTTGCATAACCCATTTAACCTTGTCATTACACCCTGCTCTAGTATCAATAAGCCAGTTTTTCATAATAGTTACATAATCACTAATTAAGATAGCTTTTCTAATTCCTAAATTATCATAGTAAACATCTTTTTTAGCAAACTTAACTTTTTGTTTATTACTATAATCTTTACCATCTATATCTTTATAAGTAACTTCTAAAAGAATATCTTCACTGCTATTTACATCTTTATTTTTTTTCAACTTTAGTAAAACTACTCCACCCTTTGTAGCTTTGCCATTATTATGAGAGGGGAAAAGTGTATTTATACTCATAACTGTTCCTGTTGCTAATTTTGCATCAGGCGAACCATATACTGCATCTATAGTATATTTAGAACTATTTACTTTTAGTTTTAAATCATAAACCAATGGTGTAACCATATAATCAAACTCTTTATCTAAAAGTTTAGAAAACTCTTTAGATGAATGAACAGAAAAATAATTTGCCCCTTTAGTTTTAGAAACATATTCAACTAAATCATTATTAAAATCAACACCTATACCAATAAATGTTGTGTGAATCCCTTTTTTAGAAGCACTTTTTGCCATACCAAACAGTTTATCTTCACTAAGCTCTCCTTGGTTTGGCATTGCATCGGTCAAAAATATAATACGATTTTCATAATCGGAACTCTCTTTAACCTCATCAAACATTTTAAGAGCCTCTTTGTACCCTGCACTCCAGTTTGTTCCTCCACGAGCCTTAAGCTCTAAAATATGATTTTTAATTGCTAGTTTATCACTATTGCCTACTAGATTAAGAGGTTTAGCCTTATAAGCATTATGGTCAAAAAGGACTATTCCTACTCTATCATCATCTTTTAAATGACTTAGCATAGCCACAATAGATTCATTAGCAATTTGCATTTTTTGCTTAGATGAATTATCTTTAGTCTCTATCTTATTTCCCTCTTTATCATAATAGTATGAATTAAACTTAGAATTCATAGAACCAGATATATCAAGAACTACCACAAGGTTAAGTTTTTTACGTTTAAAATCTTTTTCATCAATTCCAGAATTTAGACCAACAGATAAGAAATACTCTTTTTCATTAGAAAAGATATTTTGTCTTTTAGCTGTAGAGTATGAAGGACAAAATAGAGATTTGCACTCATCTCCTTTTAGTCCTGTATCAAAATAGTGGTTATAAAACTGCCCCTCGTATGTAATAGAGTCTAACTTTGGCAAATAGCCCTCATCAATATTGGCTTTAAAGTTATTTGTATCTTTTGCACCACCAACAGACATACCTATTTTTTTAGAACGATATGCTTTAGGCGAAGACATATAAGAACGACTCAAACTTCCACCCATTGGCACTCTTTTTGAGTTTTCTAAAACAATACTTGCGTTATATTCCCAATCATCAATGCTCTCTTTATTAACTTTTTTACTCATAGCTGACAATAAGCTAACACTTACAATTAGCATGAGAAATAGTAATCTACTCATATTTTTATCCTTTACTAGATTAAATAAAATCTATTATAACATTTTATATTAAACTTAAGCAGTATAATTTTTTACTCTAACACTCATCTGCTTACTATCTTCATCCACGTAAATATCATAAGTACCCATAGCTTTTAAAAGTGAACTTAACTTTTTATAACCATAATTTACAGGAGAAAAAGAGGAGTTATTATTAATATATGCACCCATATCAGCCAAATTAGACCAACCAAACTCATCCATTGTCTGAGCAGAAGCATTATCAAGAAGTTTCAAAAGCCATTTATCTTTTCTAAAATCTGAAGGCATTTTCTTTTTCTCTTTTACTTTTGGTTCATGACCTTTTTCAGACTCCATTAGTTTTTCAGTAAAAATAAACTGAGAACAAGCAACCATAAAAGCTTGTGGTGTCTTTTTCTCTCCAAAACCAAATACTTTAATCCCCTCTTGCTGTACACGCATAACCACAGGAGTAAAATCAGAATCACTTGTAGCAAAAGCAAAAGCATCTATTTTTTTTGTATGCAACATATCTATAGCATCAATAGTCATCAGAATATCTGTTGCATTTTTCTGTTTAGAGTAATCAAACTGTTGAATAGGTTTAATAGCAAACTCTAAAAGCTTTGTTTCCCAATTTTTCAGATTATCTTTTGTCCAATTTCCATAAGCTTGACGTATATTAACAACACCAAATTTAGAAAGCTCTCCAATTATTCCCTCTATAGCTCTATGCGATATATTATCACAATCTATAAAAAGGGCTATGTGGTCTTCTTTTTTCATCAGTACTCTTCTTTTGGAGCATAATATGTCATAGTAGAGCGTCCAAATTTCTTACGCTTTACCTGTTCTAAATTAGCTATCTCTTTAGGCATCTCTAGTTGGCTCATATGTTCAACTATAACCATCATACATTTAGAAGCATCTATTTTTTTTATAAGCTCAATAGTCTTATCATACACATCATCCATTCCATCACGTGAAGCAAAAGGTGGGTCAAAATAAAAATAGGTTTTTTCATCTCTTTTTTCTACCATAGATAATATTGTATCAAATTTCTCAAAGCTATCTCCAAAGATATAATGACACTTAGCAGGATTAAGACGACTAATATTATCTTGCAGTACTTTATAGGCTATTTTATTATACTCTATAAAATAACATTGCCCTGCCCCACGACTCAAAGCCTCTAAACCAATAGAACCAGAACCCGAAAAGACCTCTACAAAGTTTTTATCTATAATATCAAATTGAAGAGTATTAAAAAGAGACTCTTTTAAAATCCCTTTAGAGCTACGAGTAGTAGATATATTTGGAATCTCAATAGTTTTACCTTTGAAATCCCCTGCTATTATTTTTGTTGTGAAATTTTTTTCTTTTGCCATTTTTTCTCTTTATTATTATTCACTAATTATAACAAATATTTGATAGAAAGAGAGAGTATTTAAAAGTGGTTGGCAGAAGAATGTGCCAACCTAAGAAGTTTATTATTTGAAAGTACCACGTAAAAAGTCATTTTTCAATGCTTTATTTAACCAATATGAAACATTTGAAAAAGATACATTTTTATTTCCATCTTCATTTACTAAATTATTTTTAAATTTAGTAGCAAAACCTAAATGGTATATTCCATCTGCTAAGTTATTGATTGTGTTTCTATTATTCATAACACCAGTTGCACCATCATTTTGAATTCTATGGTAACCTGTCTCTTCGTTATCTTCATCATTCCCATGTAACTCTGCCCACTCTGTCGCATAGTTTGTTACTAAATAGTTATTAAGAGTTTTTACATCATCAATTGAGATATAATCATCCTTTGCAATACCTGTTGTTTTAATTCCTTCAACAATAAGCTTATTCATCTCATTAGCAGTTCTAGCACCCTCTCTAATATCTTCCATAGAGACATGATAAATCAAACCTTCATCTGAATAGATATATGGAATCATTCTATCAAAAGATGTTCCTGTTGTTCCCTCTATCTCTTTATATTCAGGATTAATAAATTTACCCTCTTGTAAATCTTTTTTCAAAGAGCTATCTAACCACCATGCTACCTTTTCAAAACGTTGATTTGCATTACCATCTTCATTTACTAATCTATTTTTTAGATTGGTTTTAAAACCTAAGTGATAGATACCATCAGCAATAGTATTCATTACATTATCGGCATAGAGTCTAGTTGTTGCACCATCATTTTGAATTCTGTGATAACCTGTCTCTTCATTATCTTCATCATCCCCATGTAACTCTGCCCATTTTTCAGCATAATTAGCAACTAAATAGTTATTAATTGTTCTAACATCTGCTGTTGTTATTTTTTTATCATTTCCTAAACCTTCAGCTTTAATTGCTTCTACAATCAAGTGGTTCATCTCATCAGCATTTTTTGCACCTGCTCTTAAATCACTAGTTGGAACATTTTTAAGAAGTCCTCTATCTGTCAAGATAACATTTACAATCATATCTAACTTCGTTCCTGTTGTTCCAACTACCTCTTGGAAATCTGGATTATTTAAAGAACCACTTTGAGCATCATTTTTCATAACCGAACCAAGAAGATAACCTACAGTTCTAAAACTACTTGCTTTATTTCCATCAATATTTGTGGTATTTTTACCATTATTAGTACTTTCAAAACCTAGGTTATAGATTTTTCCCCAAACATTTCTTAGAGCATTTGTATTTAAGGCTTTAATACGCCCCTTTTTCTCTATTTGTTTATAATCAGCTCTTAGTGTTGCCCATTCATCAGAATACTTTTCGACTAAATAGAGATTTATCTCCATTGTATCAGCAATAGAGATAACACCATCATTTGCTAATCCGTTTACTCTAACTGCTTCAAAGATAAGCTCATTCATTCTAGTTGTAGCCTCTTTTGCCTTTTCAATATCTTCAGTAGATATTTTAGCATTAAGATACGTATCGTTACTTATAACTTCTTGAATCTGATTTAAACCTGTAGGCTCAATAATCTCAACCAATCCTCTCTCTTGTGCTTTTAACTGGTCTAAAGAGAATTCACTCTGAACCGATACATTATCAATAACTGCACCTGCTCCATTATCTTGTGAAGCAATCTCTTTTATCTCAATAGTTTGCTCTCCTCCACTACCTATAAATTCAACTCCATATTTTTCCCAATATTTACCTGGAGTCATTGTTAAAAGCACTTGACCATCAACTAAAAGTTCAAAATCAGAAGTACCTGCTTTTCGTGCATAGGCATCTAAACTAAAAGTATATTTTTTATCTGCAACAGTTGTAATAGTTTGACTTAAAGAATCAACAGAATTTCTTCCAACATCAAGTTCTGCTTTATATGTTCCCTTTGTCGTTATTCTACCCCTTTTATTATTCCATACTTCACCATCTCCACTCCAGTTTGTAAACTGAACCTCTTTCCATCCACCATGGTCTTTGTTTATAGTAAAGTTTTCAAAACTTCCATTTTTAACTAACTCCTCACTTGCCATAAGTGCAGTTGTATTCACACTAAATAAAACTGTAGCTAAAGCTAATTTTTTTAAATTAATACTTTTTTTCATAAACAACCTTTATATTTTTTTAATTAAGTATATTATATAGAAAAAATATATTATTTTTATGTTTTTCTGAACTTTTTTGGCATTTTTTCTTAATATTTTTTTTAATATAAATATTATTTAATATTTTTAAATATATTTAAAACATTATAGTGTTAAATTATTTAAAAAGTTTGAAGAAAGTTTTCCTCGCAATACTATTTCATAATATTTGATTTATAAGAGTGAGGTTCGTTCATGCAGATTTTATAATCCATCTACTCCTTAACCAACCCTGCCTCAACCAAAAATGGAGATGGTCTAAAATCTAACTTTTTTACCTTATCATATTTAGCATAAGAGAGATAAAGACGCTCTTTTGCTCTTGTTACTGCTACATAAAAAAGCCGTCTCTCCTCTTCTAGGCTTCCTCCTTTTCCCATTAGTTTTGTATTGGGGAAACGTCCGTCCATTAGGTCAATTACATATACTTCTGTAAACTCTAAACCTTTTGAGGCATGAATACTTAAAAGATTGACTCCGTCGCCTTCACTAAGCTCATTTCCACCCAAAACCATAGCATTTACAAAACGTCTGGTCTCTTTGTAGTGTGATGCTAAATCGCTTAGAAGTCTAGCTTTTCGTGCTATTCTCTCTTTAGCTAATGCTTTTTTCTCTTCGTCTATCTCTCCTGACTTTAGTTTTCCTCTTTGGGTGGCTAAAATATTAACTACATATTTGTATAGAGGCGATGCAATAAGTTTTATAAGTAGGGTTTTAGGCTGTTTTACATTATTAATAGATTGTATAAACTCATGAAACATTACAAAAAATTCTAACCCATCTGCTGTTAGTTTTGGGTGTTTTAAAATAGGATGGGAACGAATTTTTTCGTTTATATTTAGATGTGCAAAACGTGTAACCGAACCAATTTCTGTATCATCATCAAAAAGTCCTAGTTGTAGATTTCTGTTTGGGTTTAATTTTGGTAAATTAAATACTCTTGGGTGCATTAATCCCATAAATAAGTTGCCCTCTCCAAAATGCACAAAACATTCAAACATCTCTTTGGCAAGAGCAGAGCCGATTCCTTTTCCATATTCAAAAATATGAATAAATGCCATCATATCTTTTGGGTTAATAAGTAAAGCACAAACATCAAGCAAAAATTTAACCTCTTTGGCTTCAAAAAAACTGTTTCCACCTTTTCTTTTAGAAGGGATTCCTAGTTCTCTTAAACTTGCTTCAATTCCATCAGCAGAGGCATTATTTCTAAAGATAACTGCTATATCATTAATTGGAGTATATGTCTGTTTAATGGTTCTTGCTATTGATTGATACTGGTCAAATAGTTCATTATATCGTAATAGTTTGGGTGCTTGATGTTTACCTGCTTTGGTTACAACAAGTCTTTTTGGATAGATTCGTTCATTTCTCTCTATTACACGGTTTGCCAAGGCTAAAATACTGGCAGATGAGCGATAGTTTTTATCTAAAGTAAATACATTTGCATCTTTATATCTTTTTCCAAAGGTTGCGATATTTTGAATATTTGCTCCATTAAAAGCATAGATACTTTGGTCATAATCGCCCACACAAAAGAGTGATTTTGGACTCATAGAGTCTATTAATGCACTCTGTAGGGTATTGGTATCTTGATACTCATCAACCAAAACTTCTGTTAAATCTCGTCCATGTGCAAGTAGATGTTCTCGCATTTTTAGTAATAAATCATTAAAAGAGACAAAGGCATATTTATCTTTTGTCTCTTCATACTCATCTATAATATTCATATAAATATCTATAAGCATTCGGTGGTCTGGGTATTTTTCTAAAAACCAAACATCAAAACCATCCAAAGAGGCATTTTGATATAAAGAGTATTGCTCATAAAGATAAGTAGCGGAAAAAGCATCGGTATCAAGATTTAGGCGTTGAATATGACGTTTTTCATATACAGAACGAAAGAGGGTTTTTAATTCGTTGGGTTGCTTTAGCGTTATGTTAGCATTCATCTCTTTGAGCCATCGGTAACTAACAGCATGAAATGTCCCTGATTCTATTTTTTTGACAATAGATGAATCAAAATATCTACCAACCCTTGCCAACATCTCCCCTGCGGCTTTATTGGTAAAGGTTAATAGTAATATTTTGGATGGGTCAACACCATTATAAAGCAATTGACCAATTCGACCAACAATAGTAGATGTTTTTCCTGTCCCTGCTGAAGCAATAATAAGATTATTACCCATAGCAGCAGTAGCAGCACTTAGCTGCTCCTGATTAAGCGAACTAAGTGGCATATATTATTGCCCAATAATGTAATAAGTTGGTTTTTTTGCTACTTTTTCAAGTTCTATTTTATATTTATTTGCCCAACCTTCAACAACGTTAGTAAACTCCTCTTCAATCTCTTTGGATACATCTGCACTACGTTTTATTTTAAATACATCTTTTGAGTTAGATAAGGCAATAAATCCTTTTAGATGTGCAAGTTGGTCATGTAGAGCTAAAATATGTTTAGAAAATTTATTAAATCCATTTGTATTATTTATAGTTTTTTCCATCTGTTTAATAGATGATTCTGTTTTTGTATATCCCAGTTGAGATAATAGAGCTTCAGGTGTTAAATTAATGTCCATTTGTTTCCTTTAGTTTTTTTACTGAATCATAATAAATGACATCAAACTTTATCTAAATTTATGTTTATATCCCTTTATAGTTCTAAACTATTTAAAATATATAACTTTAATCTATAGCAAACATCTTTTTATAAAGCTCTTCAATATTTTTTTTCTCTTTATAACCTATCACATCTCCTATCTCTATAGTTACAGTTTGCTCTGCATTTTTATTATTAAGAGATTCCCCTAAGACCTCATCGGTATGAGTTCTTATAAAAACAGGCAATATAGGCAATCTATTTTTTAAAGCAATAACTCTAAAGCCCTCTTTAAACTCTATTAGCTCTTTTTCACTCTTATTTCGTGTACCTTCAGGAAAAATAAAAACAGAAGAGCCTTCTTTGGTATGTAATTTTATATCTGCAAAAAATCCCCCCATGTGACTCTTTTCTCGGTCTAATAGTATAGAACCTGCATTTCTAACAAACATTCCAAAAAATGGAGAATTATAAAGCTCTTTTTTAGAAATCCATAATCCAAAAATATCTCTATTTTCCAAAGCAACTTCAATAATAAGAGGGTCAATAATTCCACGATGATTAGATATTAATAAAAATTGTCCATCAAGAGGTAACTTTTCTCTATTTTTTACTTTAACATAGATTTTTAATTTTGATAAAAGAGTTTTAGCATATTCAAGTCGAACATCTTTTTTATCTAAAGGTTCGGGAATCTTTTTAAGTTTAAGTCCAAATTTGTTAGTTAAGAAGAGGGCATACATTGCCAATTTTATTTTATTGAGATTCATCTCTAATTTCTTTCTATATAATTTTTTAGAAAGTATATCAGAAATAGAGATGAAATTTAAAAATATTTATTTCCCACCAATAATATTGCATTGCCCTGTAATTTTACAGAGTGGACAAAAATTGATTAATCCAGCAATTAGTGGAATAGCTCCTAAATAAAACCATGGATTTGAACTATAAACTCCATATCCTATTAAAGATGCTCCTAGTACAATTCTAAATGGTCTACATACAGCTCTAATTTTTTTTACATTCATAATATTTCCTTGCAAATTTAAATTTTAAGAAATTTAGCATAATCAAGCTTCAACACTTGCTAAAGTCAATGCAAAAAGAACCTTAATTTCATTTTTTTCTAAAAGCTGTTTCGCTTCGTTAAGTGTTATTCCTGTGGTTATAATGTCATCAACTAAAATAACTTCTATATTTTTCAACCCACTATATTCAAATTTTCTTGGGTTTTCTAAACGAAACTGCAAGGATTTTCCTGCATATTTCACAGAATTTTTTGCCATAAGTTTGGAATGTAATATTTTTACATTTTTATGCTTCATAGAATGTGTTAAAAGTGCAACGTGACTATAAGCACTTTTAACATTTTCATCAACACCTAAAACATATATTCTATCTCTATTTTCTTGCATAAAATTCTCTACAAATGGTTTAAAAGATATTCTAGCTAAAGCCTTATAAACTTTAAAACCTTGAGTTGTATGTTTGGTTAAGAGTAAATCTTCAATATGTTGATAGTTAAAGAAGCTATAAACATCTAAACCATTTATAGTTCTTTTTGTAATCGTAGGTTTTAGTAGTTTGTCTTGGCAAGAGGTACAAAACGTTAACCAAGTTAGTCTATGACAAGAGAGACATCGCATGTATAATTTATACTATAAAATATCTCTAAGTACAATAGCATAATGCAGTACAATAAAATTCATAATAAAAATTCCCATTGAAGAGGCACGAGAGAGGATAGTCTCTAATTTTGTTCTCTCTTTTCCATTGGTTCTAAAAGCAATAGTTGTATGAATAATTGTAATTATAGTCATAATAGCAACCAAAAAGAGCTTTTTACGTAAAGCATCAATAACTGGACTATGTGCATCAAAATTAAAGAGAACATGAATCATATTATTTTGAACAATCATCCAAATTCCTGTTAAAATCAAAAGTATTAAAACAACAACTTCAAAATAACCAAAAATAGGACCTATTCTTGGATATACTAATTTTTGGTCTTCTTTATTTCGCAGTGAAATACCTAAGACAAACATAAATACAGAACCACCAATCCATGAGATGGCTGCTATTAGATGTAAGTGTATACTTAAACCCACACAAACCCCCTTTAATTTTTAAATTTGAATATTATAGCTAAAGATTTAGGGCTTTATGATTGAGTATTATCAAGCAATATTAATCCAATTTAAGCACAGCCATAAATGCCTCTTGTGGAACATTTACACTTCCAATGGCTTTCATACGTTTTTTACCTGCTTTCTGTTTATCAAGAAGCTTCCTTTTACGTGTAATATCTCCACCGTAACACTTAGCAGTTACATTTTTACCTGTTGATTTTACATTAGTTCTTGCAATAATCTCATTTCCAATACTTGCTTGAATAGAAACTTCAAAAAGTTGTCTAGGAATAAGCTCTTTTAAACTCTTTACAAATGCTAAACCTTTACTTCTTGCTCTATCACGTGGTACGATAATAGAGAGTGCATCAACCACCTCTCCTGCTACACGAATATCAAGTTTAACTAAATCCCCTGCTCTAAAACCTATTGGTTCATAATCAAAACTTGCATAACCTTTTGTTGTACTTTTTAGCTTATCATAGAAATCTAAAACAATCTCATTCATTGGTATATCGTACTCTAAAAGTACACGTTCAGGATTTATATAGTCCATCTTGACCTGCATACCACGTCTATCGTTTAATAGTTTAATTACATTTCCTAAATACTCATTTGGTACTAAAATAGTTGCTTTAATATATGGTTCATAGATAGTATCTATTTTAACAACAGGAGGTAAATCAAATGGATTTTGTATCTCTATCTTCTCTCCATCAGTTTGTAAAACTTCATAAACAACTGTTGGTGCAGTAGCAATAAGTTCAAGATTAAACTCACGCTCTAAACGCTCTTTGATAACCTCCATATGTAACATTCCAAGAAAACCTGTTCTAAAACCAGAACCAAGTGCCAAAGAGCTTTCAGGTTCAAAAGAGATAGAAGAGTCATTTAGTTTAAGTTTATTAAGAGCATCTCTTAAATCTTCAAACTTATCTGTCTCTATTGGATATATTCCTGCAAATACAAAAGGTTTAGCTGGTTCAAAACCATCAATAATCTCAGCTGTTGGCTCTTTTGCATCGGTTACTGTATCTCCTACTTGTAGACCATCTACACTTTTTAGACCAGTTACTACAATTCCAATTTCGCCTGTTCTAATCTTGGAAGTCTTGATAGGTGCAATAGGGTTTGGGTACATAAGGTCAAGTACAACATGCTCCTCTTTTGTACTCATAATCTGAATCTTTTGACCCTTTTCAATGCTACCTTCGTAAACACGAACTAATGCTAAAGCTCCTAAATAGTTATCAAACCAAGAGTCATAAATAAGAGCTTTACATGGAGCTTCTTCATCCCCTTTTGGAGCAGGAATTCTTTCTACAATAGCTTCAATAAGGTCAGGAACACCTTGCCCTGTTTTAGCAGAGACCAAAGAGTGTTCTGTACAATCCAAACCTATAGCCTCTTCAACTTCTGTTAAAACTTTATATGGGTCGGCTGCGGGTAAATCTATTTTATTTACAACAGGCAGAAGTGTTAAATCATTATCTAAAGCAATATAGACATTAGCAATAGTTTGAGCTTCTACACCTTGAGCAGCATCAATAATAAGCAAAGCACCCTCACTTGAAGCCAAAGAGCGACTTACTTCATAAGAGAAATCAACGTGACCTGGAGTATCAATAAGATTAAGAATATAATCTTCTCCATTTTTGGCAGTATAATCCAGACGAACGGATTGAGCTTTAATAGTAATTCCTCGCTCTTTTTCTATATCCATTGTGTCCATAACCTGTGCAGACATTTTTCGTTCAACTACAGCATTACACTCTTGGATAATTCTATCAGCAAGGGTTGACTTACCATGGTCAATATGAGCAATAATAGAAAAGTTTCTAATATTAGCTTGAGGAACTTGTTTTTTTGCCATTATTTTGTCTCGAATAGTGAATTTACACTCTCATTATTATAAACTCTTCTAATTACCTCACCTAACATTTTAGCCGTAGAGAGTACTTTAATTTTATCACAACTCTTATTTTTCATAGGAATAGTATTAGTAACTACTAACTCATCAAGTTCTCCATTTTTAATACGTTCAAAAGCAGGACCAGAAAGCACAGGGTGGGTACAACATGCCATAACAGAAGTAGCACCTTTTGCTTTAAGAGCAGAGGCAGCTTTTACCATTGTTCCTGCTGTATCTACCATATCATCAATCATAATTACATCTTTACCAGCAACTTCGCCAATAATATTCATTACTTCTGATTCATTTGCTTTTTCACGTCTTTTATCTACAATAACCATATCTAAGCCCATAGTCTTTGCAAAGTATCTAGCACGTGCCACACCACCTATATCAGGACTAGCAACCACTGGATTTTTAAGGTTTTTAGACTTAACATAGTCATTAAAAAGTACTGCACCATAAAGGTTATCTACTGGAATATCAAAAAATCCCTGAATTTGTGAAGCATGAAGGTCAACTGTTACAACTCTTGTAATTCCTGCTGTCTCCATAAGATTTGCTACCAATTTAGCAGATATAGGAACTCTAGGCTCTGCTTTTCTATCTTGCCTTGCATATCCATAATAAGGTACAACAGCAGTAATTGAACGTGCAGATGAACGCTTAAGTGCATCAACCATAATAAGAAGTTCCATTAAATTAAAGTTTACTGGGGCTGAAGTTGGTTGAAGAATAAATACATCTTTACCACGTACACTCTCTTCAATTTTAACATTTATCTCATTATCTGAAAATTTTGTAATTTTAGCTTTTGAAAGTGGTTGTTCAAGGTATTTTGATACCTCAATGGCTAGTTCTTCATTGGCTGTACCTGAAAAAAGCATATATCCTGTCATTTGTTTACCTTATAGTTAGTATATTTCTAGCGAATTTTACCCACATTTTTATAATAAGCACCTAACCATAACAAAAACCCAAATGAGATAATCTGCAATATTTACGATTAATATTAAATATTTTTCTCTTGAAACTATATAATTTAAGCAAGACATTATAAAATTCTTAATTTTTTAAACTAAATTTAATATATAAAATTATATAAATAGGTCGTAACTAAAATTAATATATAGTTCATATAATATTCAAATCTTATAATAGTTATAATTTCAAAAGATAACTAAAATAAAGGAAAAATAGTGTCAAAAAAACTAATACTACTTATCGGTGCTCCAGGTTCAGGAAAAACAACAGATGCCAAAGAGATTGCAAAAAACCATTCAAATATTACCTCTTACTCTTTAGGGGAACTGCTCAAAGATGAGATTGCAAAAAAGACTAAAACAGGAAAAATTACTAATGACTATGTATCTAAAGGGGATTTAGTTCCAACAGCCATAACTATTGATACTATCTGTAATGCTGTCCAAAAAGCACCTACTGATATTGTTTTAATAGATGGTTTCCCAAGAAAAGATAAACAGATGAAAATATTTGCTGATATTGTTAATGATGTCAATAGAGTTGACCTTATATCTGTGATTGAAATTCGTGTAAGTGAATCTGTGGCAAGAGAACGTGTTTTAGGTAAAGAGGCAACAGAGGAAGAGATAGAAATTTTTAACCATCAAATGGCGATATATAAAGAGACAATTGAGCATATAGAAGAGTTCTATAATCATAATAAACTACTTAAAGTTATTGATGGAGAGCAAGATTTATCTGTTGTTCTTGAACAGATTGATAACTTTCTTAAAGAAAAAATAGCACTCGACCCTGCGTAAAACATAGGAAGCATTTTGCTTCCAACCTCCCCTAATTAAAAAATTATTTAAAGGAATATTTCGTGTCCAAAACGAATATTAATGAAGATATTGTTGAGAGCCTTATTGGAACAACAATTGAGAAAAAAAAGAGTAGAATTCCAGCAAAATTGGATTTTTTACAAAGTGCCACAGGGCTAATTCTGTCTATATTTATAATGTTTCATCTTATATTTGAGTCCTCTATTCTTCTTGGAAAAGAGAGCATGTATGCTCTTACAAAATTTTTTGAAGGAGATTTTATAGTTAATGGTGGTTCTCCACTCTTTATTATTATTTTAGCTGTTATTATTACATCTATTTTTATTGTTCATGCTCTTTTAGCTTTAAGAAAATTTCCTAGCTCTTATCGAGAGTATATGCGTTTTAGAACCCACTCTAAACTTATGAATCATAGTGATACCAACCTTTGGTTTATTCAAATAACTACTGGAATTGCTATCTTTTTTCTAGGAGCTATTCATCTTTATAGCATAATGACACAAGCTCAAAATATTGGACCATTTGCCTCTTCTGATAGAATCTATAGCGACCATATGTGGATTGTTTATCTTATGCTTTTAGTATCTGTAGTACTACATACAGGTGTTGGAGTATATAGACTTATTGTTAAATGGGGGTGGTTTGATGGTACTAATCCAAAAAAGAGTAGAGTAAAAAATAGAAAAATAGTTAAATTTATTACAATTTTTTACCTTGTATTAGGGTTTGTATCTCTACTAAGTTATATAAAAATAGGTTATGAACATCAAGATAGTTATGGAGAGAGATATGTGCTTATTGAGGAGGTAAAATAATGGATATTAGATATACAGATGCACTAATTATTGGTGGTGGATTGGCAGGATTACGCTCTGCAATTGCAACAACAAGTAAAGGGCTTGATACAATTGTATTGAGTCTTGTTCCTGTTAAACGCTCTCACTCAGCAGCAGCTCAAGGTGGGATGCAAGCTAGTTTAGGAAATGCTATTATGAGTGAAGGAGATAATGAAGATGTTCACTTTGCTGATACTGTAAAAGGGAGTGACTGGGGTTGTGACCAAGAGGTAGCACGGATGTTTGTAAATACTGCACCTAAAGCTATTAGAGAACTAGCATCATGGGGTGTACCTTGGACTAGAATAAAGATGGGTAACAGAGAAGTAGTTATTAATGCTCAAAAGACCACAATTACTGAAAAAGAAGAGGCTCATGGACTAATTAATGCTCGTGACTTTGGAGGAACAAAAAAGTGGAGAACCTGCTACACTGCTGATGCCACAGGTCATACCATGCTCTATGCTGTAGCCAATGAGGCTATGAGACGAGGTGTTAGTGTTGAAGATAAAAAAGAGGCTATTTCACTTATTATGGAAAATGGTCAATGTTATGGAGCTATTGTTAGAGACCTAAAAAATGGGGGACTTATTGCCTATGTAGCAAAAGGAACAATGATTGCTACAGGTGGATATGGACGAATTTATAAACAGTCAACCAATGCTACCATTTGTAAAGGAACAGGTCATGCTATTGCATTAGAGGCAGGAGCATTTATGGGTAATATGGAAGCAATTCAGTTTCATCCAACCCCTATTGTCCCCTCTGGAATTTTATTAACAGAGGGTTGTCGTGGAGATGGTGGAGTTTTGCGAGATAAAGATGGCTATAGATTTATGCCTGATTATGAGCCTGAAAAGAAAGATTTGGCAAGTCGTGATGTAGTGAGCCGTAGAATGTTAGAGCATATCAAAAAAGGTAAAGGTGTTCCCTCTCCTTATGGTGACCATTTATGGCTAGATATATCTATCTTAGGGCGTGAGCATATAGAAAAAAACTTGCGTGATGTTCAAGATATTAGCAAAACCTTTAACGGAATTGACCCTGCTGATGAGGGTGAAAAGGGTTGGATGCCTGTTCTTCCTATGCAACACTACTCTATGGGTGGTATTCGTGTTACACCAAAGGGAGAGAGTGTCAATATCAAAGGTCTATTCTCTTGTGGAGAGGCTGCTTGTTGGGATTTACATGGATTTAATAGACTTGGTGGAAATTCGGTAAGTGAAGCTGTAGTTTCAGGTATGATTGTAGGGAACTATTTTGCTGATTTCTGTGCTAAAAATGAGATAGATATTAATACTGAAGTGGTACATAATGCACTTGAAAAACAGGATAAATACCTCAATGACCTTTTAGCTATGGATGGAGACGAGAATATCTATGATATTAAAGATGAGATGCGAAATATTATGCAAGATAATGTTGGTATCTTTAGAAATGGTAAAGATTTAGATTATGCAGTTAAACGACTAAGTGAGCTACTTGTTAAGAGTAGAAATATTCGTATAGATAACAAACACCGACTTCTGAACCCTCAACTTGAAGAGGCATACAAAGTACCAATGATGTTAAAAGTGGCTCTTTGTGTGGCAAAAGGTGCAAGAGATAGAACCGAAAGTCGTGGGGCTCATTTTAGAGAAGATTATCTAAAAAGAGATGATGTCAATTGGTTGAATAGAACCATTAGTTATTGGGCAAATGAGAGTGATTTAGAGCCAACGTTACAATATGAAGAGCTTGATATTATGAAGATGGAGATGCCACCTGCATTTAGAGGGTATGGTAAAAAGGGAAATACCATTGAAAATCCATTAAGTCAAAAGAGACAAGATGAGATTGATGCCATAAAAAAAGCAAAAAAAGATGCTAATAGATATGAGTTGCAAGATACAATTATGCCTTATGAGTTACAGAGCGAATATAAAAAAGTGAATGAAAGAATAGGAGATGCACAATGAGCAAAACAGAAGAGGCTTCACTAAATAAGCAAAAGCAAAATATCGGTATGGCAGAAGATATTGTTAAGAGTGAGTTAGTCTTGGAAAAAGAGATGAGTATAGATGGTAGTCGAGAGATTATCATTACCTCTCTAAAATATGACCCATCCAATCCTAATTCAAAACCTAAGTTTGTCGATTATAAACTGCGTGAAACCCCAGGTATGACCCTCTATATTGCTTTGACTAAAATTAAAGCAACTATTGACCACGATTTAAGCTCTGATTTTGTCTGTAGAGCAGGAATTTGTGGGGCGTGTGGAATGTTAGTAAATGGAAAACCTCAACTTGCTTGTAAAACTCTAACTAGCGATTTTAAAGATGGAAAGATAAAGCTTCTGCCTCTGCCAACTTTTAAACTTATTAAAGATTTATCTGTAGATACGGGTACATGGATGAAAAACATGAGTAAGCGAGTTAATAGCTGGATTGTCTCTAAAGAGAAGACTGATATATCAAAAATAGAAAAACCAATTGAGCCAAAAACGGCTGAAGAGGTCTTTGAGCTTGATAGATGTATTGAGTGTGGTTTATGTGTAGCAAGTTGTTCTACAGCAATTATGAGAGAAGATTTTGTGGGAGCTGTAGGACTTAACCGAGTAGCAAGATTTCAAATAGACCCACACGATGAGAGAACCGATGAGGATTTTTATGAGCTTATTGGAGATGATGATGGTATTTTTGGCTGTATGAGTCTTTTGGCTTGTGAAGACCACTGTCCAAAGGAGTTACCACTACAAAGTAAAATTGCTTATATGCGTAGAAAGATGGTTAAAGTTTAAAAAAAACTAATGTAATAAAATTAGAAAAAGGATAAATATAAAAAAGAAAAATAAAAAAAATATTTTAATTTTATATATTATCTTATTTCTAATCTCTTTTAATAAATGGTGCTTTATTGGTCTAATAAATAACCCCAGACCCAATAACCCTATTATCTTCATAAAAAACAGCCACTTGTCCATAAGCTAAACCAAAAACAGGCTTAGAGAGTTCAACTTCTCCTCTCTCTTTGTTTTCATCTAGTCTTACATTACAAGGAATAGCTTGGGTTCGGTAACGTACTTTAACGGTAATATTAGAAGCATCTAAATCTTTAAAAAGATTAATGTTTTTTATATTAAATTTATGAGCTTCAAGCTCCTCTCGTTTACCTACAACTACTTGATTCTCTTTTGGATTGATAGACAATACAAAATGTGGGTCATGAGCTCCATTTACCGTAAAGCCTCTTCGTTTTCCTATGGTGTAGTGCATATAGCCTTTATGCTTTCCGACCACTGTACCATCACTATAAACAGTTTCGCCCTCTAAATCTATATTCATGTGTCTCTCTAAGATTTCGGTATAGTCGTTCTCTACAAAACAGATTTCAGAACTCTCTTTTTGGGTTGCAAAATCTTGTAAAGGTGGAAT
>FPHN01000229.1_pt1 | contig 27776 bp, 23 predicted proteins | sample 1057391 | NCBI WGS metagenome assembly FPHN01 (sample SAMEA4473311, study PRJEB15554) | hydrothermal vent metagenome | biome: marine basaltic hydrothermal vent biome; feature: marine hydrothermal vent; material: water | place: Pacific Ocean | collected 2011-06-14/2011-07-23 | depth 1155 m | reverse complement strand
CTGCTTGAATACTAAATTTTTCAAAACTCCCATTATTTATCATCTCTTGTGACTCTACTAAACGAACATTATCAATAACTGTTCCTAAACCATTATTCTGTTCATCAAGCTCTTTAATAGAGATAACCTGTTGACTTCCTGTTCCTAGAAAATAAACAGAATATTCAGCCCAATTATTATCAGGTCTAATAGTCTCTAACACTTCTCCATCAACCAAAATCTGAAAATCAGAAGAGTTCCTAGTTCTTGCATAAGCATCTAAAGAGAGTTTATATTTTTTACCCTCAACTGTAGTTACTATTTGACTAAGTTCATTAAGTTCCCTTCCCACATCTAACTCTATCTTATGCTCTCCATCAGTAGCCATTCGACCAATTTTAGAATTCCAAACCTCCCCTGCTCCTGTCCAGTTGTTAAACTCTACTAGCTTCCAACTTCCATGGTCACTGTTAATAGTATAATCTTCAAAACTTCCATTTTGAATTAAATTATCTTCTGCAAGAGCAGAAGTTGAAGTAAGTGCTAAAAAAGCTGATACTATAATGCTTAAATTTACTATTCTTTTCATTCTTAAATCCTTTTTCTTTTGTTAAATATAGTATAACCTAAAAAGATGTCCTTTTTGTGTCCTTAATCTAATTTATTAATTATATTTAAAAAGTAAACCAACTATCTTCATATTCTAACTTACTATATAACAATAGATTTTATTTTTAAACATATCTTTCCTTTTATTAATAAAAGTGTACCATAAGTAACACTGGCATAAAAAAGTGACTTTTAAATGAACATAAAATTAAACACTCCAAAATATATACTACTATATGTTGAAGATGAAACACCAATTCACATGGTTACAAAAATGTTGTTAAACCATATGTGAATCTCACTCTCCCAAATTAAAGATTATGGAAGAGTTAGGTTTACTTTATTAAATAAAGGAAAACGATGTTAAAAGAAAATGATAATTTAGAAGAAGCATTAAAAAACTATATAAACCTATTAAATAAAAAAGAGTATTTTGAAGCCCATGAAGTATTAGAAGAGGCGTGGCACTATTTACGTAAAACAAATCATCCATTAAAAAATCTAGCTAAAGGGCTTATTAATGGAGCTATCTGTTTTGAGCATATTAAACGTAATCGTACTGATAGTAGACGTAAAGCAAAGAGTGTTTTAAAATCATTTGAGCGTTATAAACATCTATCTGTTGAGGGAATAGAATGTTATGAACTATTTAAAGAGGGTTGTGAAAAAATAGAGGAGTTAAAAAAAGTTTATGAGCTATAAAAATTTGTAGGTTTACGAATAAACCTACAATTCTACATCCCTGGAATTCTAGGGATTCTTCCTAACTTAGAGTTTTTACAATACCAACCCCAACCTTTTTTCATCCAGTGACCAACAAATGGCATTGGAATCATTTTTCCTCCGTTGTTGTCTCGATATACAAAGGCTGCACCATCTCCTGTGTCCATTACACATAAGATATTTAGATGTTCCATATAACTACTTTTTGATGTAATTCCTTGTGAACGGTTAAAAATATTTCTTGCTACATTTTTTGCCATTACTTCAGCCACATGACCCTGTTTTGCACGCCACTCTGGACCCATTAATGATGCCGAATCTCCAATAGCAAATACTCCATCAAAGCCTTCTATCTCATTATACTCATTAGTTACAACAAAACCTGCGTCACTTAATGGTAAATCAGAAGCTTCTAAAACAGAGTGACCTTTACCTGCTGAGATAAACATTGTTAAATCAGAGTTAATCTTTTTGCCATCTTCAAAATTAATACCATCTGCTTCAAATGAAGTTATTTTTGAACCAACTTTTTTAGAGATATTAGTCATACCAAACATCTTATCCATCATAACTAAAGCTTTTTCTCCCATTTTTTGACCTGGTTTCTCCATAGGTGCAAAAAATACAAGGTCAAATTTATCACGCAGACCTTTTTTCTTTAAAAGATTATGAACATTAAAAAGAACCTCAAATGCAGGACCACCACGAACAGCAGAGCTATCTTTTGGATTTCCACCAAAGCCCATAGCAATAGTTCCTGAACCTTTTTCTATTAAAACATCAAGACGTTTTTTAAGCTCTACAGCCTCTTCTGGTTTACCACAGATAGATAGAGTATTTTCTATCCCTTTTAATTGAATTTTATCTTGTCCTAATGCAACAACAATATAATCATAATCATCTAAAATACGACCACTCTTTAATGTTACTTTTTTAGACTTTGCTTCTAAAGCAGTAACAGCATCTACAATAACATCAAAACCATGTTTTTTTGCTAATTGCTCTAGTGGTACAGAGATTTTTTCTTTTGTTGTCTCTCCTGTTGGAATCCAAATAGAAGTAGGATAGATATAAAAATAGTCTCTATCTGATACTAATGTTACATCTAAATTTTCCCCTTTTTTCAAAAAAATTGCTGTCTCTACACCTGCAAATCCACCACCTAATACTAATACTTTTTGCATATCTTTTTTCTCCATTTTATTTATTTACTACAGATTTAACCCATGAAAGCATTTCTTTATGAGCCTGAGGATTGGGAGCATCCATAAAACTAAGCACAAATTTATCAGACATCTCAACCACTCCAATAGAACGAGGTCTAATAGCCAAGGTCAAAGGATTAGAAAGGTCTTTTCCAAAACAACAAATAATATTTCTTGCATCTAAAATATCTGTAGATATATTACCCTCTTCTAAATCTTTTGTATGAGCATAATGATTAAATATTGCAATATATTTAGCAACCGTATGAGCATCAATTTTTGATTTTAGATGATATAAAATCTCATCAACACTCTTAAATGTTGTCTCACTCTTTGCTATTTCCAATACAATTACTGGATATTTTTCCATTAAATTCATTTCTGTCATCTATTTGCCTTTGTTATGATATTATTATTTTTATAACTATACCTTATGTTGTTTAAAGAGAGATTTAATCCCTATAGATTTAATAATTCTAGATTTTTTTAGCTATAATCTCACAAAAAATAAAGGGTACTTTATATGCAACACCTTGTTGATACTAATGATTTTACAAAAGAGCAACTAGCCAATATAATGAAAGATGCTAAAGCTTTTAAAAAGCAGATGCCAAGCCAACTATTACGTGATAAACTTCTTATAACACTTTTTTTTGAAAGTTCTACAAGAACACGAAGCTCTTTTGAAGTAGCTGGAAAACGATTAGGTGCGTCGGTGGTACATCTTGACCCATCAAAAAGTTCAACATCCAAAGGCGAAAGTTTAGAAGATACATTTGCTAACTTGTGTGCTATGGAGCCTGATGGGGTTATTATTCGTCATGAGTACAATAACACTCCTCAAAAATTAGCCAACAAAGAGTTGACAACGGTTATAAATGCAGGAGCAGGAAACTATGCCCACCCTACCCAAGCTCTGTTAGACTATTTTACCATGTTAGAACATTTTAAAACTGATGATTTATCAGGTAAAACTATTGCTATTGTTGGCGATATTGTAAGTTCACGTGTTGCATCTTCTGGAATTAGACTCTTTACAAGAATGGGTATAAAAGTTGTACTTGTTGCACCAAAACCATTTATGCCAGAACAAGATTTACCAAAATATGAACATCTTGATGATGTTATTGATAATGTAGATATTATTATGAGTCTAAGAGCTCAATTAGAACGTCACAAAGCTCCTATCTTTGAAGATTATAATGAGTATGCAAAAGAATACTGCATTACGAAAGATAGAATAAAAGATAGAGATATTCTACTTTTACACCCAGGACCTGTTATGAGAAATATTGATATATCTGATAAGATGCTTAATGACAGACGCTGTAAAGTATTAACCCAAGTAAAAAATGGTGTTTTTGTTAGAATGGCAATACTAAAAGCTCTGCTTCTTGATAACTAATGGAGAGAATTTCTAAACTTGCCAAACAAAGAGAGCCTTTTCTCTTTGTTCTCTCTTATGACTTAAAAGAGAGATTTGTTCAACCTTTAAATAAATTGGACAGTGATATTTTTTTTAAAATAGGAAATAAAAGAAATTATCCAAAGAAACCTTTAGAGAAAAAGTACTATCTTAAAAAATCTCATTTAGAGTTAAAAAAATATCAAGCATCTTTAGAGAAAGTTTTAGAAGAGATATGCTCTGGAAATACCTATTTACTAAATTTAACATTTAAAACAGCTATAGAATCAAACTTATCTTTAAAAGAGATTTTTACCTATGCAAGAGCAAAATATAAGCTCTATTTTAAAGATAAATTTATCTGTTTTTCTCCTGAAAAATTTATAGAGATAGAAGAAGACACTATCTCTACTTATCCAATGAAAGGAACTATCGAAGCATCTATTCCAAATGCAAAAGAGAGCATACTTGCTAATAAAAAAGAGATGGCTGAACATGTAATGATTGTTGATTTAATGCGTAATGATTTAGGAATGGTAGGGAAAAACATTAAAGTTAAAGATTTTAGATATATAGAAAAGATTAGAGCAGGAGAAAAAGAGCTATTTCAAGTAAGTTCAAAAATAACAGCAGAGCTTCCTAAAAATTGGAGAGATAATTTAGGGGATATTTTAGAAAAAATTTTACCTGCTGGTTCTATTACAGGAACGCCAAAACAGAGTACAATAAATATTATTAATAATATAGAAGATTATAAACGAGGATTCTATACAGGAGTTTTTGGAATTTTTGATGGAGAAAATTTATACTCTGCTGTAATGATACGTTTTATTGAAAAAGAGAATAATAAACTATATTATAAAAGTGGAGGAGGCATTACCATAGATAGTAATGCCAAAAGTGAATATGAAGAGTTGATAGATAAAATCTATCTACCACTATAAATTAATGAACAGTTGTTACAAATCCATTAGGAATTTGCCCTGAAGCTAAAGCTCGTTTAGCAGATGAACGACTAGAAAATCCTGTTAAAATAACTCTATAAATTGTTTTACCTCTACTTGTTCCCTTCTCTACAATAGCCTTGTATCTACCACCATTAGAGTTTGCAATAGCTTGTGCTTTTGCTTTGCTTGAAAATGCTCCAATCTGAACGCCCACAGAACCTGATGAAGCTCTTGAAGAGGAGTGGCTAGATGTTGAAGAAGAGTTATAACTACCACCATAAGCACTATTATCTGTATAAGAGTAATTATCACTATAATTGGTTGATGATGAACCACTACTATAAGAAGAACTTGATGAACTAGAACCAGAATTATGAACAATAAATGCACCAGGGAAACGACGCTCTTTTAAGATATTTGCTTCATTTACAGAAGAGATTCCTGAAATAATAACTTTATTTAATGCACCACGTTTAATATATACTGAATATTTAGGGTCTAAGCTTAAAGAATTTTTAAACTCTTGGGCTGCATAGTAATCTTTTAATGCAGCAATTTGCAACTGAATTCCTCCCGAGGGAGAAGAAGAAGTATAACTATGTTGACTAGATGATGAAGTAGTACTTGTAGGCGATGAGTAATCTGCTCCAGAATATCCACCATAGGCATAAGCACTATTACTACTGCTACTTCCACTACTATTTGTACTAAAAGCACCACTGCTTTGAGTATCACTATAGTTATCTATTATTTCTCCTGAACCATAACTATTTGCTCCATTAGAACCTGTTGTAATAACTGTATTATCAGGTACTGTTTCGGAATAGGTAGCTCCAGATGAACCAGTATCATAAACAATTGGACTTGCTGTTTCATAGTTAGTAGTTGTATCATAATTAGCACCTGCTGTATTATAATCCGTAGCTGTTGTATTAGAGGTTGTTGTTGCAGTAGTAGAGATTGCATTATAAGTCCCTGACGGTGTGACATTGTCTTGTTTTTTTACACAACCTGTAGACATAACTGCGAATGTTAGCGTTGATAATAGTAAACCATTATTAAGTTTCATGATTGTCCCTTTAAAATATTTTCATATATTATAACAACCTATTGATATTATCAATATTAATATATATTCAATAATTACAATTTGATATTTTTTTGAGCTGTTTGCTCTTTACGACTTGAGTTTGAAAAACGAAGTAATTCATCAGTTGTCTTAACATACTCTGGTAAATTTTCAAAAGTAAGTTCTAAGAGTTTAGTTGTTACTAATGCATCAGAAAAAGCACGATGAGGATTATGTTCACCCAAATCTAACGACTCACTTAAATATGCCAATCCATAGCGTTCACTATCTATAGTTCGTCTTGACAAATCAATAGAACAGAGTTTTTGATTCCCAATTGTACCTAGACCAAAACGTTCAAAAGAGTAATTTAAAAAGCCATAGTCAAAATTTGCGTTATGTGCTACAAATACAGCATCTTCCATAAAGACTCTAAGATTTTGTAAAACAGTCAATTGAGTTGATTTACCACTTAAATCTTCTAGGGTAATTCCTGTAATTTTAGATATATAATCAGGTAAAAAAGTACACTCTACAAAACTCTCAAAACGGTCAATAATTTTCCCATTTTGAAACATAACAGCACCAACCTCTATAATTTGTGCTATTTCTGGTTTAGAACCATTTGTTTCAATATCAATAATACAATATTTTTGTTCATTATAAGGAGTAAAAAAGCTCTCTAAAAGATATTTTCCATTCTCTTTTCTAATAGGGAAACCTGAGGATTGCAAAAGAATAAACAGAGTATCTGCTTCTTCAAGAATAGTCGTATGTTTTTTTACAATACGTTCAAATGCTGGAATAGATAAATAACCTTCATTGCGTCGAAATGCTGAGGTTAACTCTTCATAAACTTTTTGCATTTTTTATAAATTTACTAACCTTTGCATAATCTTTTCTACCTTTAATCTTTTCTACTCCAGAACTTACATCTACACCATAGAAATTATATTTTTTTAACTCATGTAGATTTTCAGGAGTCAATCCACCTGCCAAAATTATTTTAGAGCAATCAATATCATTAAACCACTCTAAATTGAGCCGTTTTCCTGAACCACCATACTCTTCACAATAGACATCAACCAATCGGTATCTATCTTCATACTGCAAAATATCTTTTGCCTCTTTTGCACGAATAACAGGTATTGCCTTTGAACTAATCATATCCAATGCATCTTCATCGACATCAAAATGTATTTGACAAAGTGTCAAATCACAATATTTTGAAATTGTATCAATAGTATCAATTCCTTCATTTACAAAAAGACCTACTCTACCTATAAAAGGAGGTAGTTTATCAATAATCTTTTTTGCATTACTTGGTGTAATATAACGTGGAGACTCTTTATAAAAAACAAATCCTAAGGCATCTGCTCCAGCATCTACAGCTTGTATTGCATCTTGAAAATTAGTAATACCACATATTTTTACTCTCATATCTCTCTCCTCCTCACTTCTTCCCTAAAAGTAATTTTTAGAAAAGATTATACCTTTAAAGAGTCAATAGCATGCTTATAACCCTCTCTATTTCCAAAAACATAAGAACCTGCGACTACTATATTCACACCTGCCTCTTTTAAATCGTAAATATTTTCACTATTTACACCACCATCAACTTCAATTAAACAGCTAGGATTATGCTTTTCAATCAAAGCTTTTAATCGTTTTGCTCTCTCTAAAACCGAATATATAAACTTTTGCCCACCAAAACCAGGATTAACAGACATCAAAAGTACCATATCTACATCTGCCAATAAAAACTCTATGCTCTCTGGTGGTGTATGAGGATTTAAAACTAAAGCAGGTTTAATTCCAAGTGAGCGAATATGCTGTACCAAACGATGGGGGTGTTTCTCTTCTTCTATATGGAAAGAGATATATTTTGGTTTTAAAGGAGCAAACAGATTAACAAAAAAAGTATTGTTCTCAACCATCAAATGAATATCCATTGGTTTTGTAGCTACTTTTGCTACTGCCGATACAACTACTGGACCAATGGTTAAATTAGGCACAAAATGCCCATCCATCACATCCACATGAACCAAGTCACATCCTGCTTTACAAATTTCTTCTACATCACTAGCCAAATTTCCAAAATCAGCTGAAAGTATACTTGGTGCTACCAACATTTTTAAATCCTAAAAATTAATTTTGCGTATTATATCCAAAATAATTACTCTTCGCTATCATCTGCTGCTAACTCTTGCTCTCCATACTCTTGCATTACCTTATTAAGATGTGCAGGCATATTCTTTTTAAAAGCATCCCAATTATTCATCCATGGAAGCTTTTTTATTACCTCATCTTTAATTTCATATGACTCTTTATCATCATCATATGCTATTTTCCCCTCTGTAGCTAACACTTTTAAATAGTTTAAAAATGGGGTAATAGTCTCATCTCTTTTTCCTGACAATCCATGCCCTGGAACATAGAGTTTAAAATCTGTCTCATTTTTAATATTTTCTAAAAGAGCAATATTTCCTAAAATACTAGAAGATTCATCAAAACTACCCAAACGACCTTTCATTACATTATCCCCTAAAAAGAGTGTCATAGAGTTCATATGTGCAATTAATAAATCCGTATTAGTATGTGCATCATGTGGGTGTTGAACAACAAATTTTTGACCATCTATTTCAATTTTCTGACCATCTTTTAAAGTTTTTGTAGGAAAAGCAAACTCTTTTGTACCTTTAAGATTTCCTCCTGTAGCTCTGTTTAAAATACCATACCAAACTTCTGCTTCCCCCTCATCTTTAGTAGCTTTTATCATATTAGGATGAGCATAAATATCTACATTAGGATACTTTTCGACAATTGCTTTATTTGCAAACCAATGGTCTCCATGTTTATGAGTATTAAATACAGCAATAATAGGTTTTCTACTAACTTTTTCTATCTCTGCTAATACTTTTTTACCCACATTATAGTTTCCTCCAGGGTCAATAACTATTAGTCCATGTTCAGACTCAATCACAGCAGGATTATTCATAAATCCTTGATTCTCTTTATTTGGGCTAACAACTGGTCCATGCATAATATAAACATTTTTGTTAACCTTCTTAAATTTAAATGTTCCATATTTTCCAAGTGTAAACGTTGAGGCATTTATATCTTTTTTAACAGGCTTTTTAGCAACAAGAGCCTCCATTTTAGCTAAAGCATCTTGCAAAATTTGAGCAGAACTTTTATGTTCATCTGCATAAAGGTTTGTCATTAACGAAAGCATTACAAGTGAAGTTAATAATCTATGTTTCATTTCATTCTCCAATTTTTCTGGATATTATAATATAATTAACTAATAATTATAGGTATTACTTTAAATTTAAATGTAGAATAAGTAGATTAATCACAAAATGAAATATTTATTTTAACAGAATAAATTTATTCTGTTATCTAACCATTAAATAATTTTTGCTAGTATATCTTAAAAAAAAATAAGGCTATAATATGATTATAAAAACAAAGCATAGTATGCAAAAAATGTCTCAACGTGGAATCCATAAAAACTTACTTGATATTGTTCTAATACATGGTATTGTTAAAAAAGATAAAATAATTCTAAATAAAAAAAGCTGTGACCGATTTATAAAAAAGCTAGATAAACAAATCGGAAAAATAAAACGTTTAGGAAATATATTACATATTAGCAGACTCAACGATTATAGAAGCACTCTTTTAAAAATTAGAGATAAAGGTGGAGTAACCCTTGTTGTTATGGGAGATACACTAATTACAAGTTACAATACAAATATAAAATTAAAAAGAAGAAGACGTCCTAAACGTCGAAAATAAACACCCTTAGAACATCTATTAACTTTACTGCATTTTCAAAGAAGAGTATAAACTCTCTAAACCTAAATCTAATTTAACCTTGGGTAAGAATGAAGGTTCTTTTTCTAAATTTACATCTATAAATTCAATTTCTGTACCATTAAACTTTGCTCTAATATCTTTTTTAACACGATAAAGTGAAGAGATTTTATCAACCAAAATACCTTTAATACTTGGTACATTAGCTATAAATATTTTTCCCTCTGCAAAAGGTAAAATATCTTCCTTTTTAAGTCCACGATTATCAGCAACTGATTGCAAAAAGTTATTATACGTTGGTTTTAAAAGATGTTCGGTCATATATTCTTTATTCTCTTCATCTATTTTAGCAAACATACTAATTGGTTTTTTAAACTTCCCTGCAGCCATAAAATCTTCTTCTACACCTACTTTTTTTGCCAATTCCCCAAAGTTATAATGAGGCATAATAACCCCAATAGAACCTACAATAGCATTTTTATTAGCAATAAGTGGCTTAATAGCCGAAGCAATATAATATCCACCACTAGCAGCGATAGAATCTACATACATAGTTATAGGAAGCTCTTTTTGATACTCTTTTAAATACTCACTAAGCTCTTCACTAGCCGTAGGAGAACCTCCAGGAGACCCCATAATAAACAGTACCGATTTATAAGTTTTATCTGCTTTAATCTCATCCATCTTTTCCATAACTGTTGTTGTAAAGTCTTCGGTTACAGGTTTATTGTAACGAATAATAGCTACTTTATTTTCAGAGCTACTTACCTCTCCAAATAACCCTGATTTAGAAAAAATAGAGACAACAAAAACAACCTCTGCAATCAAAATAATCCCAATCATCCATGCTTTTAAATTAGATATAAATATCTGTTTTTCTAAAGCTTTAATCTCTTTTTTGTGTACTTTCTCTTTTTCACGAAAAAGTTCATACTCGTAATTGGGTTCATTTTCTTTATACTCTTGCAATAAAAATCCTTTTAGTTTTTCTAATTATATAAGTATATTACTAAAAGTAGAACCAAAAACTAAAATTTAATATAATTCTCTCTTAATCCCCTCTAACCTAGCAATTCTCTCTTGTGTGCTTGGGTGGGTTGAAAATAGAGAGCTAAAACTATCTCTGATAGCACTAAATGGATTAACAATAAACATATGTGCTGTAGCAGGTTCGGCATCATGCAAAACACCTTGTCTTGCATAGTTATCAAGCTTTGCTAATGCACTTTGTAACCACTCTGGATGTCCTGTCATTAACGCTGCACCTCTATCTGCTTCAAACTCTCTGCTTCTACTAATTGACATCTGAATAACCGTAGCAGCTAGTGGTGCAACTATCATTAAGACTAAATCTACTATAAAATTTCTATTTTCTCTATCTCCACCAAAAATATATCCAAATTGAGCAAGAAGAGATATTGCTCCTGCAAAGGTGGCTGCTACTGTACCAATTAGCATATCATAATGTTTTATGTGACTTAACTCATGAGCAATTACCCCTGCTAACTCCTCTGTTGTTAAGAGGTCTAATATCCCCTCGGTTACAGCAACGGCTGAGTGTTCATAATCTCTACCTGTAGCAAAAGCATTTGGAATACTATCGGGGACAATATATAGTTGTGGCATTGGTAAATTCGCCTCTTGAGTTAAATCATAAACTATATCATAGAGTTCTGGTACATTTCTTCTATCTACAGGAATGGCATTGTAGTGATTTAAAACCTGTTCATCACTATAGTAATAGGCATAAAAATTCATACCTATTGCTACTAGAAAGGCTATTATCATACCTGTTTGACCAGCAATTAAGCTACCTACAAAAATAAAAAATAGTGTAAGTAGTGTCATTAAAAAATAGGTTTTAAACTGCTCTGCCATTCTCTCTCCTAGTTATTGATTATTTACTCTTATTTGTGTCAGAAGAAGATAATATCTTCTCTTTAAACTCTTTTAATTTCTCTACTAAATTATCAAATAATTTTTCAGCTTTATTTGGACCTTTAACCTCTTTTTCTACACCTTCAATAAGCGTATGTAGCTCTTTATAAGTTGTATCACTACTACTAATATATCCTAATTTTTCAGCTTTGTCTAGTTCATCACTTGCAGAGCTTAAGTATTTTAGAGCTAACTCTTTATTCTCTTTAGCTTTTTTAGATGCTACATCTATTAATTCCATACTATTTACAAGTGGTAAAGGTATAATGGTTTCTACCTTGGCAAATGTACTCAATGCTAACTTCAATGTATCTTTAGCCTCTTTTATCTTATTGTCTAATAGATATTTAGACGCTAATTTTAGTGCATCAGGATAGGTTGCTAAAGGTAGATTTACAGTTGTAATATCTAGTTCACTTTGAAGAGAGATAAGTAACTCCCCTGCCTCTTGAATTTTTCCACTATTTATAAGTTCTTTAACCTCTTTTAGTGCAACATCTACATCTTTAGCAGTTCCAACAAAATTTTTAATAACCATTCTATTTTCAATTGGGAGTAGTTCTGGAACTTTTTTTGATGATAAAATAGCTTCTAATTTACCTAATGCTAACTCTATATTCTTTCTAGCTTCATCTTTTTTATTTACTTCAAGATTTTGTAATGCTTTAGCTGAAAGTTCTAAAGAGCTTAAAGCCTCTTTCACTAATGACACTTGATTATTTTTTGCTTTTTTTGTTGCAACTATAGTTGCCCCTTGATTTACCTCTTTAACAGATTTTTCAGTAGATGAATTTAGATTAGATTTTGCCATTAAAGAACCTGTTAATAGTAAAGAAGATAGAAGTGTTGAAAGTATAACTTTTTGCATATTTTTTCCTTTTTATTTTTAAGTTTATTTAGTCACTATGACTAAACTTGAAAGAATTATAACAGCTATTTTTTCTTAAAAATGCAACTTTTGTTGCATTACTTATTAATTTCCTTTCAGCTCTACTAATCCTTATACTTCAAAGCAATCTCCTTAAACTCCTCTTTGAGTTCAATAAATGCTTTAATTAATATGGGACTATAAGTTCTTCCTTTTCCTGAGACAATAATCTTTTCTGCCATTTCAAATGTAAATGCTTCTTTATAACAGCGTTTACTGATAAGTGCATCATAAACATCTGCTAAAGTCATAAATTGAGCCTCTATAGGGATTTTATTACCTTTTAAACCCATTGGATAGCCTGTTCCATCCCACTTTTCATGATGATAAAAAGCAATATTATAGGCTGCTTTTAAAAAATCATTTTTATCATAAGAGTTCAACATGTTTTTAATAACATTTTTACCTAAAGTTGAATGGGTTTTCATAACTTCAAACTCTTCAATAGTTAATTTTCCTGGTTTTTTTAAGATGGCATCGGGTATTCCTATTTTTCCAATATCATGCAAAGGGGCTGCTTCGTATATGGTAGCTATATAGGTAGGAGTTAAAACATCCATATAGATTTTTTTCTTGTAAAAATATTCAGCAAGAAGTTTAACATAATTTTTTGTTCTTAAAAGATGACCTCCTGTCTCATCATCATGTACGGTAGATAAAAGAATCATACTGTCAACCATTGCAACATGTGATTTTAATAACTCATCCTCTGACCTTTTTTGCTCTTTTACATATAAAAAAATAAATGATGTACTAATAATAAAAAAGAATAATAAAAAAGGAATCCATAAATAACCTATAGATATATAGATATGATTTAAATAGAGTAGACTCATCCATACCATAGAAAACATCATGGTTAAAAAGAAAAGTAAAGAGATAGCTATAAACCATCTTTTATATAGAAAATAGACCATCAATAAAGATAGGAAAAGAGATAAAAATATATTAAATTGCTTATAATTTTTGGGCTGTCGGTAGAGTTCATCATTTAAAATATTTTCAATCACTCGTGAATGAATCATTGTGTTTGAAATTTTTTTATGATTAGAAAGAAGTTCTCCTTTTTCAACTCCTGTTGCACTAGAACCAATCAAAATAATTTTTCCCTCTATGCTCTCTTTAGGTATTCTATTTTCTAAAATATCAATAGCTGAAATAGATTTTGGAGAATTTGAGTGAAAGTTTAACAAAACAGAAGAGTCCTTATCCATATGAACTTTATGTCCAAGAATTAAAAATCTATTTGCTTCTACTGGGGAATCCATACCATTAATACTAAAAAGTGTTGCTAAGGCAAATGAGGGAATAATCATATCTTTTTTATATTTTATAAATAGAGGTATACGCCGAAAAATTCCATCTGAATCAGGTTGAGCATTAATAAAACCAAAATTTTGAATACTCTCTTGTAATTTGGCATGATTACAAAGAGCAGTATTAGCATATAAAGATGTTTCAATATTAGAGAAATCGTAAAGTTTACTGTTTAGCTTTGGACATTTAGTTGCAAAATATGGACTATTTGAAAGATAAATCGAGAGTGTACTTTTTGCATCTATTAAGCTCTCCATTAAAATAACATCATTATCTTTTAAACCAACAGGAAGTTTAGGCATCTCTATTTTATAATTAAAAAAATCTTTATAAAAAGCTTGAATATTTATAGGAGAAGTTCTATCTTTTTCCGAAAAAATAATATTAACACCAATAGCCAAAGGCTTTAATAGAGAGAGTTGACCAATTAATTTTGCATTGATAATACGAGGCCAAGGCCATTGTCCATATTTTTTCAGACTCTTTTCATCAATATCAATAATAACAACATTCATTGAGTCTTTAATTTTATATTCAGATACTTCTGTAAGAAAATCATAAATTTTATAATCTAAATTTTGAATACTTTTAGAATAATAGAGATAAAAATGGAATAGTACGGCAAAGAGAATTATCCATATATATTTAATATATCTCATAGACAAACTACTTTATAATAATTATGGTAATAAAGGAAAATAGAGATAAGAGACAGTTCATAACTATATGATAACTGTTAAATATAGGAATATTAATTAAAAAAAAATTTTCTTTAAAGAAAAATATTCCTTGTTACAAAATATCACTTCTATTTCTTAAGAAATTATAAAAGTGATATTTTTACTCACATAAATTATATAAATGATTTAACTCCTATTTTAGTTATTAAGATATTATTTTTCCCCATATCTTCTACTCTTAAAAAGTGCTTACTATGTCCTGTAATTACCCTTTTCCCACTATTCAGAGCATAATCAAACTCTATTTTTAGGTCTACTTTTTTAGAAGAACTCTGTACTACTTCTATTTCTATATTAGTATATACTCGTTTTAACCAATTTTTAAAATAACTCTTTTTATCTTTTAATATATCATCTTTAGAAGCATTTTTTATTCTAAAATATTGACTTAAAGGATAGTGAAAAAATCTAATAAACTTTAATTCATTATTAGAATTCATCTCTAAGTTATAAAGCTCTTTAACTAACTCTTTAGCACTTTTAATAAAATTATCTTTTTTAATATTTGATATTTTTTTGCTTGTACTATTTTTATCATTTACAGCTTTTACAATAACTTTTTCACTGGCTTTGGCATAATCATTAATACGAGTATCATACATAGCTTCAGTAATAACAGCAGGTAATCTACACTCTCCTATGGATGTTGCTATAAGTGGGGTATAAATTACTCCTCTATTTTCTATATCTATATACTTTTTAAGAGATTTATTATATTTCTCTTTTTTTGGTAAATTAATAAAATTTAATACTCTATCATCACGAATCTCTTGATACTCTTGTTGTATATTCTTATTTTTAAAAAGTGCTTTTTTATTGTTTATATTACTGTTTATAATATTTAAACAAGCAGGAACTCTTTGATTTACAACTACATTTTTAATTGCTCCATAATTTACAATAGTAACTTTAGAGTATAGTTTTTTGCCTTGAATTAAATTATTTAAATCAACCTCATCTCCATTTTTATCTATAAATTCACGTTTAATACTAAGCTCTTTTTTTGTTGATAACTTATTTTTAATAGCACGTGGCAAATGTTTAATTAACTCTATAGAGTATGCCATTGCTCCTCTGTTTGTAGAGAGTTTTATATCTGAACTTTTTAATTTTTCAACAACAATTGTTTTAGCAGAAGTATAATTCTCTTTCTCTCCATTAATTGAAACATCAACATCAAGCTTAGAATCTTTGGGTTTACCTAGATATTCAGATATTGCTTTAAGTGCTATGGCTTTGCTTTGAGTAGAATATAAATTTGTAAACTCTTTTTGAACAGCTACTAAATCTTTTGCATCTTTATTAAAATATTTTATCTTAATTAAAAAATGTAAAAGCATATCACGCACATTAGATTCAAAGTTTCCTGTTCTATTTCCATAGGTTTTATAGGCATAGCGTGAAAGTGCATAGTTGTTTTTAGCAAAAAGTTTTTTTCCTGATTTTACTTTACCTTGCATTTTTCTAATAGCTGACATATAGAATGTAGCCAAAAAATGACCTTTGTAGATACCTTTTTCATAAAGCATATTTGCTGTACTATCAGAAAGCTTTTTATCCTCTGCCAAAATAAACCCTGCATAAACTCTATGGAAGTTGCTGTATGTCGCACTGTAACTACCATTTTTATTTACTACTGCTTTAAGCATTTTAATAATGTTTTTAATTAAATAAGGAGGAACATCTACACCATCTCGATTAAGCTCTAATAGAACCTGTGAAGCATATAGTGAAGCGTAAGGGTGTACAAAACCTCCATCTCTCCAATAAGAGATTTCCCCATAATAGTTTTGCATACTATATAGTTTTTTAATACCTTGGCGAATAAAGTTTTTGCTTTCACCTACAAGTATGTCATTTTTTAAAAATGGTTTAGCATAATGCATTGCCGAAATTTTAGATGAGGTCTGTTCTGCACAACCATAAGGGTAGCCAACAAGATATTTTAAATCGTCTCGTAATGCACCTATAAGATTATCAGATAGAGTTATAATAACCTTTGAACTATTATACTCTTTGGGAACTCTGAATTTTAATTGCTTATTTGATATTCCCTTAAAAGTCTTTGTTGAGATAGCATAAGGGTTATAGATAGGAAGTTCAACACTTTTAGAAATTTTTTCACTGTCATATTGGGCATAAAGTTTAATTTTTCCTCGCCCTACTCTATTTGCATGAAGCATAGCATAAACAATAACAGAACTATTTGCAGGAATTTCAATATTTTCTTTTTTAATCTCAAAAGTTAGATTATCAGAAAGTTCAGAACTAATTTTTACAGTTTTATTCTCTTTAGTCGTATTAAAAATACGCAAAGGAACTTTAATACTGTCTCCTACTAAAGCATAAAGAGGATAGGATGGTTTTAACATCACATCATCACGAATTTTAATATCTTGTTCAGCCACCCCTATACTATCACTGTTCATTGCAATAACCACTACAGAAGCACGTCCATTAAATTCAGGAATATTAACTTCAATTTCTTTGCTTTTACTGCTTAAATCAACAATTCCAGACCAAATCATAAATGGTTTAACACGTTTTCCTAAATCTGGAGCTAAATGTTTCTGTTTTTTTGCTAACATATCCCCTGCTCCAAAATCTAATAGTTTTCCTTCTACTAAATAGCACATCAGTTGGTCATATAGGTCATAATAGGCAATAGCTTTTTTAGGTTTTTCATTAAAATAATCAAAGATTTTTGGTTTTTTTTGCTCTACTAATTGTAAAATTCCTCTGTCTACAATAGAGACTAAAACTTTTGCAGGTTTATTGGTTTTAATAGTAAACTTCAAAGATTTATTTGATTTATAAACCTTTGGAATATTAGTAGTTATTTTGATTTTATGAGAACTTCTATCAGGTTTTATAAATTTATATCCAATAGCTCTAAAAGGAATTAGATTTGATGAGGTATTTGATGCTCTAAATGCCATAGCGTGTAGTCGCAAACCTCGACCCATTTTTACCTTAATAGGTATTGATACTTTTGCCACACCTTTATGTAAAGATACCATTTTATAACTATCTACTTTTTTACCCTCTAAGGTTAAAAGAAGTTTCCCCTCTAAAATAGGAGATTTAATCTGTACCTTTAATACATCTCCTTTTTTATAAAGCTTATCTTTACATTTAATCTCTATAGATTTTAAATCATTTTTAGGAGAGATATTAGAGTATGACCACCACCAAACATCAAAAGAAGCACTTGCAGAGTGTCCACCTAGATGGTCTGAGACTTCTAAAATATAATCTCCATTACTAGATATATCTTGACTAAACTCTTGGTTTGAAACAATGGTAAAATGTTTAACAGGGCGTACCTCTTTTTCCCAATTATAATTACCTCCACTATAATCATAGTGCCATTTAACCTCTTTAATAACTGCATAGAGTGTTCGCTCTATTGGTTTTTTAGTAATTGGGTCAATTAAGACTGCTTTTCCCTCTAGTTTTTCCCCTTTTTCAAAAGAGTTCTTATTTATCTTTAGACCTACCATAGCTTTATATGGATATATTTTGACCGTTTTATAGTTCGATACAGGCTGTGCATCATCCATAATAGTTACACCAATCATTGCTTCTAAAATAGATGGAACTTTTTGAGCTATATTTGTTGATAGAACCATAGAGTATTTCCCTTTTTTATCAAGAGTAATATCTTCACTATAGTTTATATAGGTCAATATATTATTTTTGGCAAGTTCTGTATTTGAAAAGCTATAGTTTTTATAGTTCTTATCATAAAAATTAATAGGTCGTGCATCTAATGTTACTTTTCCATTTAGGTTAGAAGATGGAGTTCCAAAAAGATAATTTGAAGAGATATTTAACTCTATCAACTCATTTTTTTGATAAACCTCTCTGTTTGTATTAATCGTATTTTCAATTTTAGGAGGTAAAAAAGCCTCTACTTTTATAAGTTTAGAACCTATCTCTGTCTCTCCTAAAAATACATATAGATAGTAATTACCTGTCTTATCACTATTATCTAACTGATAAGAGAAATCTATCATTCCATAATCATTAGTATGATAGATTTTTTTAAGCATCTCTCTACCCGAAGGGTCTCGTAACTCTATCTTTACAGGAATATTATTTGCTGATATAAAATCTCTATCTTTTACAGTAATCAAAGCATTTATTTTAGACGCAGGACGCACAATCTTACTCTGAAAATAGATATGAGCTTTAAAACGTTCTGCTTTTTTTAAAATATCTTCAGGGCTAGGGGAAGAGATGGTATCGTTTAAGGCTAAAAAGTTTTTATCTTTTGTTGTTCTTACCACAATACCTTTTACCTTTTTCTCCAAAAGTCCTTTTTTATTTATAATAGCAATACCATCTGAATTTGTTTTAGCCTTTGCTAATAGAGCATTATTTACTCCATATAGATATACTTTTGCACCTGAGATAGATTTTGCTTTACTTAAAGACAATACAGAGATAAAGGCTTGTTTTTTTGAAATATTTGCAGAAATACCCAAATCAGATACAAACACTACTTTGCTACTCTTTTTCTCTACTATTTCATCATCTATCTTTTCGCTATAACGTAAAGTAATTTTATATACACCAAAAGGAAGCTCTTTTTTATTTAAATCAGAAAGTCGAATTTTTTGTTTTAAAATTTCATTTCTTTTACTATCTAAGATTAAATCTTTGCTATAAATCTCTTGGGTATATTCATCTATATTATCACTCTTTGCCGAAGAAAAATTTATAAAATAACGAAGATTATCATCAAGAAGACGCTCTACTATCAAAGTAGCTTTTTCTACATTAACCGATGAAAAGCCTAACTCTCCATGATTTGAGATATAAGATTTATCATCTGAAAAAAAGATACTTTTAGCTCTATCTTTACTTTTAACTTTATAGTATTTATCCTCTTTTAATTGTCTATAGCTCTCTAAACCTTTTTTTAATACTATCTTATATGTTGTATTAGGTTTAAACTCTGAACTTATAATATCATTATAATAATAGGAGTTAGAAGAGACAGAGAAACGTTCTCGCATAGAGTAGTTCATGTACTCATAATTTTTGAGAGTAAAGTTATCAATACCTTCTATCTCAATAAAATTTTCAGGATTTTTTTCTAGTCCATTATTTGAAAAAACACGAATAGCAAAAGAGCCATCATCTAAAGCAACCATTTGTGGAGCATCATAAATAGTCATAGCTTTTTTATTTTTGTTTAATTTAAATTTACTCTTATTAATATTAAACTCTTTAGTAAAAATTTTACTAAGAGTCTGAACATGATTAGTTTTTAATTTTTTATTAATAATTAACTTAAGAGTACTTTTTCCGATATTTTCATTAATCTTTAAAAGAATAGTATTTGAATCACTTTGTATAACTGTATATTTTAAATCTGTTTTAGATAATTTGTCTATCTTCTGTAGCTTAATACCCTTAGATATGCTATTTATAGCAATACTATCATTAAAGCTTAAACGCAATATCTTCTCATTTTTAAAATAGTTAGATTCCATAACCCCAAAAGGTATAGTTTTAAAAGAGAATTTATTTTTTTGATATGAACAGCTATAATTAGATGAAGAGTATAGAGGTACTTTTGGTATAACTTTTAACTCTTCTTTTGAAATAATTTTATAAACAGCATTTAGTTTTGGAGAACAATTAAGCAGTGGTTTATGAGTATAAGAGATAGAATCATCAAAAATCTCATCAATACTTTGAATAATAAAAGGTTTATCTAAAGAGGATAAACTTTTTACTGTAAGGGTATTTGCCCCAAGCAAGGATATAAATAACAAAGGAAGAAAATATCTAAACATAAGAGACTCTTTTTGTTTATTTTAACATAGTTAATTAATAAAAAAGTATTTTTGTTGCAAAATTATTAAAAAAATCATAATTATAGCCCTGGATGAGAAGGATAGTTTGTAGGAGAATTTTTATCTCTATTCAGTTCCTCTTCTCTTAATGCTAACTGTTTTTCCCAATCCAATATATCTAAAGCTCTCTGTTCTAAATCAACATTTTCATCTTCATCCTCTACTTCAGAAGGTATCTCGACATTATTATCAATTTTATCACTACTATCTATAATTTTTTTCTCTTTCTCTTTAGGCAAAGTACCAACTATTACTCTTCGTCTATCTACAGCCGTATCTCCTGCACTATTTGTTGCCATATAAATTACAGAATACTCTCCATCTGTAAAAATATCAATATCTTCGCTAATAGTTACTGGCACACTTGAACCATCTCTATTTTTAGCTATAGCCCCTTTTTCAATATAACGTTCTCCTTTTTTTAGAACCATAGGGTTATCCCCTTTTATATAAATATTAGGTGGTTGTGTACTTTTATTTACTTCAACTTTTTTAACTATACTCTCTTTTACTTTCTTATCATTTTTTTTCTCTATTTTTTTTATAGTTTTTTCTTTAGGAACTTTTGCTCTCTTAGACTTTATCATTTTAATATTATCTATCATCCCACTACCTTTAATAACAAAACTATTTACACTTATAATTTTATTATATCTATCAGAGTTCTCTAAATCTTCTTGTAGATTTCTGCTATATTTTTTCCACTGACCAGATGTCGAATCAGACCCTAGCCCATATTGAAGATAGGAATCTTTATCTCCTGAGGTATAAATAAGATAGCGTTTTCCTTTTAATGTATATAACCCTATCATAATTACAAAATCTTCATTAAAATTCATCTCCCATTGAAAGATATTTTCCCCTTTTTTTTGTTTAAAACTCTTTTTTTTAGGCATTAAGATATATGCACTTTTGGTTGAATTTCCTTCAAACTTAATAACACGGCTTTTTTTCTTTTTATCATAAATATTTTTAATAACTCCACTTGAAAAGTGTTTTAAAACATGCCATTTGTCTGTTTTTTTACTTGATGCATTTTCATATATTGTTGAAAATAAGAGAGAGCTAAATAGTATTAGTAGAGTAAATAATTTTAAAGCATACATAAGAAAAATATCCTTTTTGATATATTATATCATATTTTAAAACATTTTAAAACAAAAATAGAAAGAACTTTAAAAAAAGTCCTCTCAATTAAGGAATGTAAAATAAATAAGTGCCAATTTTCATAGGTAAATAAGAGTACAAATTTAGCTATAGTTTGACGCAGGACTACTCCCCGTAATTCAAGGAAAACTAGAGTTAAAGATGTGCTTTTAGTTGCCTTTGAAAGTTGGTAGTTATTTATTTTACATTCCTAAAGAAATAAAACAAAAGTAAAGACAATAAAAAGGATAAAGTGAAGAAATCCTTCTAGTACATTAGTCTCGCCATCATTAAAGTTAACCACACTAACTAATAATGTTAGCCCCAATAAAAAACCTTGGGTTGGTGTAAGTGCAAGGTTAAGTTCTAATCCAGCCAAAGATGAAATAATAATAACAGAAGGAACGGTTAATAAGATAGTTGCCAAAGAAGCCCCTAGTGCAATATTTATAACCGTTTGCATATTATTCCTTAATGCTGACCTAAAAGCAACAATCAATTCAGGAGAAGCCGAAATAAGAGCAACCCCTACAGCTCCTAATGCCAATGGTAATCCAAGTTCTTGAAGCATATTAGACATAAATACCGAAAGAATTTCAGATAAAAATCCAATAATTAATATATAGACAACAAGTAGTATAGAGTGATACCAAGCATTAATATCTTCATGATTATGCTCTTCATTGCTACACTCTTCCCCTACGGTATACTCGAAAAAATATTTATGATTTTTTAATTGTACTTTTGTAAAAACAATATAGAGCAAAATAAATATAAATACTAGAAACCACATAAAAGCTCTCTGATGAGTATCGCCAATAAAATGAGGAAATACCATTGCCAATCCAATAGCGACCAAAAGCATAGACATATATGAATTTGAAGAGTCTACATTATATGGTTGCTCTCCAAATTTAAGCCCCCCAATAATAGCTGATATACCAAGCAGTCCATTAATATCCAACATAATAGCCGAATAGATAGTATCACGAGCCAAAACAGAGCTTTGGGAATGCAACATCATAATAGCAATAATAATAACCTCAACAGTAACAGCTGACATAGTTAAAATTAGTGTTCCATAAGGTTCTCCAAATTTTTCGGCCAACATCTCTGCATGGTGTGCTACAGCCAAAGAGGCATAAATAATAATACCAAAAATAGCAAGAAACCCAATAATATTTCCCATAGAAGTATGGGCTAAAGTATGTTCATATATACCAAATAGTATCAACGAGATTAAAGAGATAAAGAGTGCATACTCTTTAGATAACGCTTTCATAGAAATTCCTTGAAATAAACTATGAAAGGATAGCAAAATTATTGTCGGATTGTTCTAAAATTTTGACTATAGTAACGATAAGTTTTTTTAACTCTAGGTTCTACTTTTTTACCTGCGTAAAAACGATACAAAACTATTTTTGCACGTTTTTCTCCTTTTTTAGCAGCACGTCTAAACCATAAACGTGCCAAATCAGCATTTTTCCTTACACCAATACCATAATGAAACATCAAAGCAAACTCATATTGTGCAGGTCGGTAGCCTTGCAGAGCTGACTTATGCATCCATCTAAAAGCATCTCTTAGATTTCGCTCTTTAGAATTCTTATAATGCATACCAAGCTTATATTGGGCAATAGCATCTCCATTTTGAGCGTTAAACACAAGTGAAGAGTAACTATTTGCATTTAATGTTGTAGATACCAATAGAATATAAAGTATAAATATTTTTTTCATATTTTTTAATTCTTTCTTAATTTTATTAATTAATAATTATACTACAAATTCACTTAATTATTTAAATGCTATTAAAATTAATGTATAATAATAAAAAATGTTTTAGGGAATTTTATGAGGGAATTAGTAATTTTTTTATTTCTATTCATATTTGTATCTTGTAGCCAAAATGAAGAGAAAAAAGATAACAATCAAATTAGCAATACTATCAAAACAATGTCAGGTATTAATAAGGTTTACAATAACTATAAAGAAGCCTTTTTAGTAGCTAAAAAAAAGAATAAACCTGTTTTTATTCTCTTTACAACCAAGCATTGCAGATGGTGTAAAAAACTAAAAGAGAGAACGTTTAAAGATGAACAGATTATTAAACGTCTAAACCATGACTTTATTGTCTTACTTTTAGATAAAAATTATAGTAACTATCCTTCAAAATATAATATTACTGCTGTTCCTACCGTTTATATTATGAATAAAGATGAAAAGGTTTTCACTTCTATTGTTGGCTATCACAAAAATCCCTATGATTATATTAAATGGTTTAACTACGTTAAGGTAGAACTTTCGACTTAGGCTATTTAGAGTAGCCTAATTGTAAATGTTTTAATAGACCTCTTAATAGTGCTTTAGGATTAGGTGGACACCCCGTAATATGTCTCTCTACTAAAAAATGAATATTTGCTTGACCTTTTATAGCAAAGGTATTTTTAAAAGGTGCATTAGACATTATGCAATCTCCTATGCTAATAACCTGTTTAGGCTCTTTTAAGTTTTTATAAGCATCTAAACAAATAGGATACATATTCTCGGTAAGCAATCCTATCAAAAGCAAAATATCTGCCTCTTTAATATCATACACAACTTCAACTCCTAAGCTCTTTACATCATAGAGAGGATTAAAGAGGGCTTGAAATTCAAGTTCACAAGCACCACAAGCTCCTGTATCTATAATATAGAGTTTTAATCCAGAAGAAAATTTTCTTTTTATCTCCTTCTTTAATAGTCGTTGAAGACGAGAAAGTTCTCCATCTGCTTTTGGTTTTTTCATAGATTTTTTTTGGTTAATCTTATCTTGAAATAAATTATACATAGCAAAACTCCTTATAAATCATTTGCAGAAAAGCTCAATGGAATACTTTTGATAATTAATCCCAATACATCAAGCTTATTACCTTTTACACAATGTGAAAGTATTTGAGCATTTAAAAAGCTTGGGTCTCTAACAAAAAAACGTTCTATCTTTTCATTTTTTATCTCTAAATACATCATCAGTTCTCCTCCTGCACTTTCAGTATACGAATAGTACTCTCCATCTTTAAATGAACCTAAAAAGAAAGGTAAAACTCTATTGTCTAATACTCTATTCATCATTCGTAAAGAGATATGAATCTCGCTTAATCTAATTTTAAAACGAGCTGATGCATCGCCTATTCCCTCTTTGGCAATTACAAAACTGTACTCTCTATACAATTTATCATCTGTTCTTCTATCTAAATCTAAATTTACAGACCGTGCAACCAGCCCAACCAATCCATATTCAGAAGCTTTTTCTCTGTGAATTACCCCTTTCTGAATCAATTTTTTCCAAAAAGAGTACTTCATTTTTATCCATTTTTCAAACCAAAAAAGCTCTTTTTCTAAGTGTTGTATAAAATCATAACTCTTTTTCAACTCTATAGTATTATTATCCATATCTGTAACGCTAAAACCAAAACGATGCCCTGTTAATTCATTCATTGTCTCTCTTCCCTCTTCTAACAATTTCATAAAAAAAGAAAATCCTTCTATAAAATCAATAAATTGACATATATTCCCCAAATCAGAGAGATGATTTAGTATTCTTTCAAACTCTAAAAAAAACATATGTTTAATTTTTAGCGTAGAGGGTAAAGTTTTTTTTGATGCTTGTAGTTGAATATCTAAATATCCCAATTGATACGCTATACTAGATGCACCAGAAATGCGAGATACAATAGGTTTTGCCTCATCTAAAGTCATACCTTCAACCATTTTTTCAATTGCTCTATACTTAAAAAAAGGCTTCACTTCAAAGTGTAAAATGTCCATATCTTTATTAAAAAGTTGAAATTGTGAAGACTCTATATGATAAGGAACAGTTGGTCCTAAAATAACAGCATGATTTTCTGTAGACTCATAAAGTTCTTTTTTGAAATATTTTAAAGAGAGTTTAGAAAATTTCTTTCTCATAGGATAGGTATCATTAGGAAAATGTTCATGTTTTAATAAAGGACGTTTATCATTACTAGAAATAATTTCTATGCCAAAATCATCCATAATTTTTCGTTCAAACCATGTAGCACTAGGATACTTCTTGGCAATAGAAAGTAAAGTAGGTGTTACTTTATTAACTCTCTCTTTAACCACTCTGTTCTCATAAACTGTAATTATTTCAAAATAATCTTCTTTTTCTTTGGCAAATCTGGCTATTAATCTCATAACAAACAGTATACAACATTTTACATTACAATGAGTTATAGTTATTTTTTTAAGTTGAAAGTTTTTGAATAAGTGACCGAATGGAAAAGTTCCATTCGGATAAAAGAAATAGACTTTTAGAGTCTAGCCTCTTCTCTTCTTTGAAGTAGTTCCCACTTAGCATCAATATCTTTCTGAACTTCATCAATAATATGTCGATACTGTGGTTTAAACAAGTGTTTATAACGTCCTTGTGCTGCCATATACTCCTCTACTGGGATTCTATTCTTTGGTCTATAAAGAATATTTAACTCATGTCCATCAATAATCTCATAGATTGGGAACATAAGTGAATCTGTTGCTAAGTCTGCAAGATTAATAGTATCTTTTGGGTCAAATTTCCACTCTGTACAACATGGAGATACAGTATTAATAAAACATGGACCTTCTGTCTCTAAAGCTTTTTGGAAACCTTTTGCCATTGACTTCCATTTATTTGGTGAAAGTTGTGCCACATAAGGAGAACCATGAGCAGCCATAATAGATACAATATCTTTTTTCTTCTGCTCTTTACCATAAGAGTGTGTTCCTGCTTGTGCTGTTGAAGTATGTGCGCCAACAGGTGTTGCTGAACTTCTCTGTCCACCAGTATTTGCATAGTTTTCATTATCAAGACAGATGTATGTAAAGTCATGACCTCTCTCCATTGCACCACTTAGCCATTGGAAACCAATATCATAAGTAGAACCATCTCCACCAAATGCTACAAATTTAACAGGAGCATCATTGTCTTTAAGATTCCCTTTTTTCTTTCTTACTTTGTGCATAACTTGTGCCGATGTAACAGCAGTAGCAGCATTTTCAAAACCGATATGAATCCAAGATGTATCCCATGATGTAAATGGATAAACAGCTGTAGAAACTTCCAAACAACCAGTATTTGAAGCGATAACCAAGTTATCGTCTGTACAGTTCATAAGCTCTCTAACAATCATAGAGTGAGCACAACCAGGACAGAGAGTGTGCGCACCCTCAAATCTATCATTATTTGTAGAAAACTCTTTTAAGTTCTTAATTGATGTAATTGCCATTATTTACCCCTTGCTGTTTGAAAAAATCCAAGTTTTGGACCTCTAAGTCCAGAGAATTGTTGGATATCTGTTGTGATATATCCAGCATCAACATGTGCTTGTTGCTCTGCAAAAATTCTCTCTGCCTCATCAATAGAGAAGTCACGTCCACCAAGACCATAAATAAAACCAGTTACCATAGGTCTATTTTCACTAGTGTACATTGCAGCAGATACCTCATTAAAGAATGCACCCATTGCTCCACCTGGAGATGAACGGTCAGTTACTGCAATAGCTTTAGCATTACTCAATGCCTCTCTTACCTCATCATAAGGGAAAGGTCTAAAGACTCTAATTGCAACAACACCTGCTTTAATACCTTTTTCTCTCATGTTCTTAGCTGCAACTCTTGCTGTCTCAACAGTACTTCCAAGACCAACAATAACAACATCAGCATCTTCCATATCATAAGATTCAACTCTTTTATACTCACGTCCTGTAAGCTCTTTGAACTCTGCAAACACATCATCAATAACAGTTCTTGAGTCCATTAATGCTTTATGTTGTTTAGCTTTATGCTCAAAGTGCCAATCTTCTTCTGTTTGAGCTCCATAAGTAACAGGTCTTGAGAAATCAAGCATATCATCTACAGGAACAAACTCTCCTACAAATGCTTTTGCTTTTTCATCAGTTAATGGGTAAACATTTTGTGCTGTATGTGAAGTAATAAATCCATCTTGATGAACCATAACTGGCAGTCTTACCGAATGGTTCTCTCCTATTCTAAATGCACATAGTGCCAAATCATAAGCCTCTTGAGCATTAAATGCACCCATCT
>FPHN01000016.1_pt1 | contig 28228 bp, 26 predicted proteins | sample 1057391 | NCBI WGS metagenome assembly FPHN01 (sample SAMEA4473311, study PRJEB15554) | hydrothermal vent metagenome | biome: marine basaltic hydrothermal vent biome; feature: marine hydrothermal vent; material: water | place: Pacific Ocean | collected 2011-06-14/2011-07-23 | depth 1155 m | reverse complement strand
ATTTTTCTAAAAGCACCCATATACCACTCTACTCCATCATTTGGATTATGAGCAGAGACTATATGAAGCTCTTTAGCTCCATTTTCAATAGAGTTTGTAGCAATATCTAAAATCTCTTCATGACTCATGGTATATTGATTAGGATTTTTTCTACTTGCAGAGTAGGCACAAAACTTACAAATATCAGCACAAACATTTGTTGGATTTATATGACGGTTAATATTAAAATAGGACTTTTTCCCAAACTTCTCTCTGCGAATCTCATCTGCTAACTCCCCAAGAGTAAACAAATCAAGTTCATAAAGTGCTTCTCCCTCTTCTTGAGTTAACCTTTCTCTACTCTTTACCTTTTCTATTAAGCTCATTTTATCCTCTTTTTTTACTTTTTTGATATTATACAGTAATAAATTAGGAGTGGCAAAATGGATAATATTAAAACAGAAATAGAGACTTTAATATATGAAAATGCACCAGATTTTGAGATAGCAAAAGTTCTAAAAAAGGATATTAAAGCTTATTACAAAACTCTTGATAAAACATTTTCTCAAAATAATGGAAAAGATTTTTTACTAAAACATACACGAAAGATAGATACTATTATACAGATGGTATATAAAATAGCTATGCGTTCAATGTTTGGAACTTATATGCCAATGAAAAGTACCTTACCTATTACTCTACTTGCTCTTGGCTCTTATGGACGAGAGCAACTATGTGTCTATTCTGATATTGATTTAATGATTGTCTATAAAGAGGTAGCTGGATACAACACAAAAGAGATGATAGAGAAGATTCTTTTGATTCTATGGGATGCAGGTTTAAAGCTAGGGCATAGAGTTCATGAGGTTGGGGAACTTTTTGAAGTTTCAAAAACAGATATAACTATTAAAACCTCCATGATAGAGTCACGTTTTATAGAGGGTTCTAACCAACTTTGGCATCAAACAGAAAATGAACTAAATAAAATCCGTAAATATAAACAAAAAGATTTTATAGAAGCAAAAATAGAAGAGATGAAAAAATTACACGAAAAGTATCCTATGACTATGGAGCCTAATCTAAAAGAGGGTGTAGGTGGATTTAGAAATGCAAATTTAGTCTATTGGATAGGTAATATTTTATATAATGTTTCAAAAATCAAAGATTTAAATAGCTCTATTATTTCAGAAAAAGAGTATAAAGAGTTTCATATCTCATTAGATTTTCTTTTTAAAGTACGCTCTGCTTTACATTTAGCATCTAGAAAAAAAGAGGATAGATTAAGACTTGAACTAATACCTACTGTTGCACACTATTTAGGATATAAAGATAATAAAAAAGAGCATATAAAATTTGCAAGAAAAGTTATTTCTCATCTTAAATTAATTAAACTATATACAACCATTTGGTTAAATGAATTAACTCACTACTATAAAGATAAAAATATGCTACGACCCCAAAAGCTAAATAACTCTTATTTTGAACTATTAGAACAACTAACACTTGCCTCTGCTAAACAATTTCCCGTACATCCTAGCTTTTTAAAAGCTCTTAATAATAGTTATAAAACTCCAAATGTAGAAGATAAAGTTTATAAAATCTTATTTAATCTTTTTGCAAATCCACAAAGTCACTATGTATTAGAGACTTTAATTGATACAAGACTCTTGGGATATACTGTTCCTTATCTTAAAAGTGTTGTAAATCTGCCTCAATTTGATGGCTATCATCAATATGCCGTTGGAGTTCATATTGTAAAATCTATTGAAGCATTAGAGAATATTAAAGATAGCAGGGTAAAGATTTTATATGATGCCCTAGACAAGAGAGAAAAGATTTTCATTAAACTTATTGCTCTTCTTCATGATGCAGGAAAAGGAAGAAAACGCCCACATTCAGAAGTTGGAACAGTTCTATTTAAAGGGTTAGCTAAAAAATTAAACTTAAGTGAGAAAGAGATAAAAATAGGTAAGAACCTTATTCTACACCATACACTTATGAGTACAACAGCACAAAGAGAAGATTTATACTCAGAACAGACTATTTTAAAATTTTCAGCACACTTTCCTACTCAAAGAGAGTTAAATTTTATCTATATTTTAACCTATGCAGATATGAATGGTGTAGGAACACCTATCTATAATGATTTTAACTCACGACTTATTAATACCCTCTATAAACAAGCTTGTTTTGTTATATACAATGTAACCTTAGTAAAAGAGACTGGGAAACGTATTAAAAAAGAGAAGCAACTTAAATTAATAGAAGAATTCCAACAACTACCTAAAAGTCTACAGAAAAAAACCCTTAAAATTAATTCAGATATGTTTTTTATAAAAAATACACCCCAACGAATTATCTCTATTGTCGAAAAAGCTCAAGAATTAAAAGATTGTGAATTTATTATCTCTAATAAACACTCTTTAACCATTGAAATTTTACGAAAAAACAATCTTGATTTAAGTTATTTACTTCATAAACTATCTCATTTAGAGCTTGTTCAAATGGATATTTATAAACTTTTTTCAGGAATAAAATATTTTAGAATTGATTTTTCTGAAACTATAAATTCAAATGAAGAACTTTACCTTGAAGAACTCATCAATTCTGCTTTAGAAAAAAAACATCGCTTATTGCTAAAGAAACCTAATATTAATAAAAAAAATATACATATAGATTGTAATCATTCACAAGAACATGCCATAGTGAGACTAAATTGTTCTAACCAAAAAGGTCTTATCTCTTATCTTATAAAGCTTTTTGATAGATTAGAAATAGATATTAGTTCTGCCAAAATCCACACAAAAATGAACAGAGTCAACGACCTCTTTTTAATCGAAAAGAATGGTAACTTTTGTAATAATACCGAGCAAATAATACAAAAATTAACGGAGAGCTAAATATGTGTGGAATAGTTGGGTATGTTGGAGCAAAAGAAAAAAAAGAGATTTTATTAGATGGGCTTCAAGAGTTAGAATACAGAGGTTATGACTCTGCTGGTATTGCAATTATAGAAAATAGACAATTAAAAAACTTTAAAGCAGTAGGAAGACTTCAAAACCTAAGAGAAAAAACAAAAAATTATGAGAGTGAAGGATTTGGAGTATCTATTGGTCATACACGTTGGGCAACTCACGGAAAACCAACCGAACTTAATGCTCATCCTCATATGGGTGCATACTCTTTTGTAGTACACAATGGAATTATTGAAAACTATCAAGCATTAAAAATAGAACTTCAAAATAATGGTGTTCAGTTTTTAAGTCAAACAGATACAGAAACCATTGTTCATCTATTTGAAAAAAATTATAATAAACTTCAAGATGCATGGAGAGCTTTTCAAAGTACCATAGAAAAGCTAGAAGGTGCATATGCCACACTTCTTATTACAGAAGCAGATGTAGATACTATCTTTTTTGCAAAACATGGCTCTCCTATGCTTATTGGTTTTAAAAATGATGATATTTTCTTTGCTTCATCAGATACCCCAATTATTGGAAAAGCTACAGAGGTTTACTACCTAGAAGATGGCGAATATGGTTATGCAAAAGATGGAAAGGTAACTCTTTTTGATAAAAATGGAGAAAAAAACTTTAGCAAACAGACCTTGGCTACAGATAAAGCAATGGCTCAAAAAGATGGCTATCGTTTCTTTATGGAAAAAGAGATTTATGAGCAAAGTCAAGTAATGAACGATACTATGATTGGTCGTCTACTTGATGATAAAATAGATTTTGAAGAGCTAGATGAAAAACTATTTGAAAATATTACAAATATCAAAATTTGTGCTTGTGGAACATCTTATCACTCTGCCCTAACAGGTGCTTATCTACTTGAACGAATTGCTAAAATACCTTGTCAAGTAGAGATAGCCTCTGAATTTAGATATAAAGAGCCACTACTTTGTGATGATACTCTTTTTATAACTATTTCACAAAGTGGAGAAACAGCAGATACCCTAGAAGCATTAAAAATGGCAAAACGAGCAGGACTTAAAAGTTTAAGTATCTGTAATGTGGATAACTCTTCTATTGTAAGAGAGAGTGATTTTGCAATTTTAACACGTGCAGGAATTGAAAAAGGGGTAGCAAGTACAAAAGCATTTGCTACACAAACTATGGTTTTGTGGATGCTTACCATTTATGTAGCTCAAAGTAAAAAAACTATTAGTAGTGAAACAGTTGCAGAAGAGTTATTAGCTATGCGTCATACTCCAAAATCTCTTTTAGTTAGCGATAAACTTCATGCAAAAATAAACCGTTTATCTAAACGTTATCTACATGGTCATGGTTTTTTCTTTATAGGTAGAGATTTATTCTTTCCATTGGCTCTTGAAGGAGCTTTAAAATTAAAAGAAATCTCTTATCTACATGCCGAAGGTTATCCAGCAGGAGAGATGAAACATGGACCAATTGCCCTAGCAGATAGCCATCTATTTACTGTAGCACTTATGCCAAAAACACTGCACTATGAAAAAATCAAATCAAATGTAGAAGAGCTATGTGCTAGAGATGCAACAGTATTAGCAATATCTCCTAAACCTTTTGAATTAGCAGATGATTTTGTTCAAACTACTTATGATTCACACCCTATGTTAGAGTTTTTTGAGATGATGGTAGTTACACAACTACTAGCACTTGAAATTTCAATAAGATTAGGAAATGATGTAGATATGCCAAGAAACTTGGCTAAGAGTGTAACTGTAGAGTAAGATTTTCTTTTGTCACTAACTCAAAAAAATATTAAATCAATGTTTTAGAGCCAAAAAGCTTGGCTCTTAGAGGAGTTAAAAATTACTCCCCTTCAATAATCTTATCAGCCGATTGAAAAATTTTATCTATATTGTCACGTATCCATCTACTGTCCATCCACTCTTCGGGGCGTACTTCAATTCCTTGAACTAAAACACCAAAGTGTAAGTGGTCTCCAAGAGCTAAACCAGATTTTCCTGTTTTAGCAATAGCAGAACCAGCAGAAATCTCATCTCCTGTTTTTACAAGTATATTTGAACAGTGTCCATAAAGAGTATAAAGTCCAAATCCATGGTTAATCATAGGCATATTTCCATAAATTCCATTATCATCAGAGTATACTACTGTACCTGCATTTGAACTTATAATTTTTGCCATTTTAGTACTAGCTAAATCTAAACCAACATGTTTGGATTCTGAGACCTCATTATCTTTAGTTTTATAATAATAGTGTCTATCATCTCCAAAAGAGGCAACTTTAGCTGCATTTTTAAGAGGATAAAATCTTTTAATTTTCCACTCTGTTAAAAGCTCATCTGAAACTTCTTTACTTAAAGAGTGAATTAACTTTTCATTTTTAGCACGCATAACTTCATTAATAGTTTTTAATTTTTCTAATCTATCATTAATCATTGAATAATCTGGGTCAGATGCAATCAAATCAGAAATTTTTCCATCTATAAATTTATCTTTTGCCTCTATCCATGATGTTTTATACTTTTTAGACAAAAGATAAAAAGGGATATTTGAAACACGTTTATTACCTGCTTTATCTTCGGCAACAATATTTGCATGAAAATTCTCTTTATCAAATGGCCAAACAATAAGTGTTGCATAATAACCTTGTTTCTTATAAGGTTCTGCCTTAAACCTATTACCCGATGCTTCTACATAAAAATCTTTTAATGACTTGTCTTTTACTTGGAAAACAACTAAACCTACTCCACCACGAGTAACAGAGTAAGAATTTGATAAAATATTAATATCAGGACGCTTATAATCTATCTCTACATTAATAAGTTTTTTTGCACTATTGCCTTGGAAAAACTCCCAATTACTCCTATCATTTACCTCTATGGTAATTTGCAACTTATCTGCTCTAGGGTCTAATCTTTTACCATCTATAACTTTTTTAGGATAGACAATATTAATTATTTTTTCATTAACCTTTTCAGGAATGACTTCATTTGCTACCTCTACTTTATTAACTCCATCGTTTATATATACTCTATATGACTTTAACGCACTGTCATCAGAAATTTTAATTTTTAGTGGCTCTTTTCTATTCCAGTAGATAAAATCATCACTTTGAATAACAGGTTTGTTTCGTTCAAAACCTTGTGAAGTAAATACAAAAGCTCCTGCTCCAATTAAAAGCCCTAAAATAATTATTCCCAAACTATTTGAACTTTTTTTTCTACCATATCTATAACTTCTTCTACGCATGTAATAATCCTCTTTCTTTAATTTCTTTTTTTATCATTATCTTTAACTCTTCTATTTTTATATCTAACACCTCGAATCCAGCAGAATTATGATGACCACCTCCACCAAAAAAGATAGCCAAACTTGAAACATCGGCATTCTTACTTCGTAAAGAGACCCTAATCATACCATCTAGTTCTATCAAAATAATAGCTATCTCTACCGTTACTAATGAAATTCCATAATCTACAATACCTACTGTATCTAACAAATCTGCTCCTGCCTCTAACATCTTCTTTTTAGTTGAAGATATTATAGCTAAAGCTCCATCTTCATCCAATTCCAAAGTATTTAAACTAGAAGATAAAATCCTAAGAGATGCCAACGAACGACGCTGATTAAGGTTTTTAACAACGTTAGATATATCTACGCCATAACTCATTATCTCTGAAGCTAAATTAAATACCGCTGTCGAAACATTAGATGTAGTAAAACAGTGAGTATCCGAAACCAATCCTGCATAGAAACAGGTTGCCACCTCTTTTGTAATAACATATTTATCTTTAAAAAGTTTATAAGCTACCTCAGAAGCAGAAACAGAATTTGTATCAACCACATTAATTAAACCAAAATTGGTATTACTTTTATGATGATCTATACTTAAAATAGTTCTTCCTTTCAAATCAAAACCAAGTCTATCAATACTTCCTGCATCACAAGAGATAACCAAACTATCTTCATAGTTAATTCTGTTTTTTATTTTAGAAAAATAGGGTAAAAAATCTAAATTTATAGGTAAATCTAATCCATAATTAACGACTTCTACCTGTTTACCATTTTTATTCAAAAGTCCATAAATTCCCAATGCTGTACCAATAGTATCAGCATCAGGATTAATATGAGTAATAATAGTAATCTTATTGTAGTTATTAATGAGTGATTGAACTTCTTTAATCATAAAAATATATTAATTATCCTTCCATTTTCATAGACAAATCAATCCAATTTGCTTGATGAACTAATGAACCTGAAGAGATAGCATCCACACCTGTTCTAGCAATCTCTTCAATGCTATCCAATGTAACATTTCCACTAGCTTCTAGTAAAATATGTGCATAATTTTCATCTCTAAAAGAAACAACTTCAAGAATAGCATCATTGGTCATATTATCACACATTACAATATCTGCTCCTGCACTCATTGCCTCCTTTACACCTTCTAAATCTTCACACTCTATCTCTACCTTAGAAGTGAATGGAATTTTTTGGCGAACCTCTTTCATAAACTCTTTAAGATTATCAATGGTTTTTAGGTGGGTATCTTTTAACATTAAACAGTCATCTAATCCCATTCTATGATTAATTCCACCCCCACAACGTACAGCATACTTTTCAAACTCTCTAAGCAAAGGTCGAGTTTTTCGAGTATCTAACAATTTAACACCATAAGGCTCTACTTTTTTTAGAAATTTTCCTGTAAGTGTTGCAATAGAAGATGCGTGCAAGATAATATCTAAAATAGAACGTTCTAATGAAAGTAGAGTCTTTGAGTCGCCTGATATATATAAAAGTTTATCTCCTGCTAAAAAAGCATTGCCATCATCTATCTTCCAAAGTAGTTCTAAGTCATACATTTTTGCTAAAACATCAATATACTCTTTTCCTGCAAAAAGACCATTACTCTTTGCAAGGATATACGCACGAACCTCTTTAGATTTAGAAATTCGCGAAAAAAGGTCTCCACGACCTATATCTTCAGTAACCATTGACTCTATAAATTTATATTTTAACACTAAGTACTTCTTTATCAAGATATTTTTATCACGGATTATAACAAAGTCCCTATTATTTCTAAATAACTTTTCTATGATTTTTGCTATAATATAAACAATATAAGTGTTTTGTGCAGAAAAACATCACTTTTCTAATAAAAAATTATCTATAAAGAATAAAAAATGGCAATAAATTTAATAGCAAAAAATAAAAAAGCATATCATGATTATGAAATACTCGAAAAGTTTGAAGCAGGAATTGTTTTACAAGGAAGCGAAGTTAAAGCATTAAGGGCAAAAAGAGCCAATTTAAACGATGCATTCTGTCGTTTTATCAAAGGCGAACTACATCTTATGAACGCTCATATAGCATATTTAGAGACAACAAACAGAAACTACTCAAGAGAGACAAGAAGCCCAAGAAAATTACTGCTTCATAAAAAAGAGTTAAATAAACTCTTTGAAAAAGTAAGTAAAGATGGAAATACTATTGTCCCACTGATGCTTTATTTTAATGAACGTAACTTTGTAAAAGTAAGTATTGCCCTTGCAAAAGGTAAAAACTTGCATGACAAACGTGAGACATTAAAAAGAAGAACACAATTAAGAGAAGCCCAACAAGCAATGAAAAACTATAAATAATTAACATAATAATTACATAATAAATCACATTTCATAAATTAGCATAAATAAAAACTATTTATAGTTATAATAAATATATTATTTAAGCAAAAAAGTGATACAGTAATGAATATAAAAAAAAGGATGTATATGAAATTATTATTAACTTTAATGGTTGCAGGAGCAACTTTGCTATTTGCAGGAGGAGATATTCTCCCAATTAAACATTACCAACCAAGAGATGTTTATAAACCAGTTGTTCAAAAACAGAGAGGTTGTTACAAACCAAATATCAAAAAATGTCCAAACTGTGTAGATGTTGCAGAGATTTGTCCAGATGATCCAAATGTACCAATTATAGAATCTATTCCTTGTGAAGCAGATGTAAATCACTAAAAACTATATTTGACTACTTTTTACAAGTAGTCACTCTTTCATTTTTCAATTAAATGAGAGATAAAGTGAAGGTAAATAGATATATACTCCAACTAAAATTAACGTAGAAATCACTATATATATCCATAAATTATTAACATTTTTAGCAATAATAAATCCACCAATAACTCCTGCTACTAATCCACCAATATGAGCACTCATAGCAATATTTGGGAAGATAACTCCTATAAAAAAGTTAATTACAAGAATAATTCCAAAATCACGCATAAACTGCATAAATTGCTGTTGCATAGTTCTACGATGAACAAGAACAAATCCAGCCAATGCTCCAAATATTCCAAAAATAGCACCACTCGCACCAACTGCTCCATCATAAAGAGTCATAGACATATAAGCAAAACTACCAAAAAATCCCGAAATAAAATAGAGAGCAAGATATGCCCAAGAAGAAAAAAGTCGCTCAACGATTCTACCTACCATATAAAGAGAGAGCATATTCATAGATATATGAATTATATCATTATGAACAAACATAGAAGTAAATAGCCTATAAAACTCTCCTTGTATAATAACAGCATAACCCTGTATTGCTGAAAATTCAAAAATAGAATTTTGCCAAGAGACACCTAATGTAGAGAGCATAAAAACTAAAAGGTTCATAATAATAAGGGTATAGGTAATTGGAAATTCTTTAAATTTTTCGATAAAGTATCCTTTTTTTAGCTTATAATACCAAAAATCCCATAAACAACTTTAGAGAAAATGCCAATGCTAAAAAAGATAAAATATAAAATAGTTTTTTTGAATAGAAAGCACCTAAAGAGAGTAAAAAATAGCCTACTCCTAAAAAAGGAGAGAGTAAAAGTTGACTTTGAATACTTTGGATTGTAAAAAGTTTAAGCAATAAATTATCTAACAAACCTCCTAAACCTAAAACATGTAAACCTATACTTAAAGGGTAAAAAACATTAAAAGCTAAAGACAAAAAAGGAGACAAAAGTTGTAAAGGAGAGGTCAAAGGAAAGATAAGATGTACCATTGGTAACATAAAAATAAAAAGTCCAAAAGAGATAATTAGAATTATTAAAAACTTATGTAATCTAGCAAAATAGTGAAGCAGTAAAAAAATATAAAAAACCCCTATAACAGATAGCCAAAAAGCTAATGAGACTAAAAGATTTGGAAAAATAACCAATAAAATTAAACTTATTGTTGTTAAAAAAGAGAGTGTTAAAAGCTCTACACCTAAGAGTAAAAATAACCAACCCATCAATATCATCATATAGGAACGAATCAAAGAATCAGGAGCATCTACAAACCAAACATAGTATGCCAAAACAACCAAAACTATAAAACCAATATCAAGCAAATCAAACCTATAAGGAAAATAGCGTTGCTGAAAAAATCTATAAATAGGACGAAGAAAAAAGAAGAGCAAACTTGAAAGTATTGCTAAATGAAATCCACTCAAAGCAATAAGATGACTAATTCCCAGTTTAGAGACTTGATTTCGTAATTTTTTATTAATAGGTTGAGCAAAAAAAATAGCATTATAGAAATTAGCAATCATTTTATTGTTATGCTGATGATTTATAAAGTCTAAAAGCTCTATTTTAATATTTCTCTCTTCTGAAAAAATCTCATTTACCTTAGAATCAATAAATGAAGTACCTAAATACTCTTGAAACTTCATTTTATAATTAGGAAAAAGTTTCATACGTAGTTTTTGATGTATCTTTTGGGGCTTAATAAACGTTGTTGTAAAAAAGTTTAAATTTAAATCAGAACTATATAGTTTTAATACTGTATATTTTTTTTTAGCTTTTGTTTTTTCATAAGCTTCAAGAACCTCTACTTCTGTAAAATAAAAAGGCTTCTCTTTAAACTCTTTATACTCACTATAAATAAAAAAGAGACGAATAAAAAGAAGAAAAAGAAGTAACAACATCGAAAACCAAAACTGTTTTAGATTTAAAAAGAGTTTTGGTTTTTCAAGCATTTGTAAGCTCTTAAATCACTGGTAACTCAAATTTTCCTGTATCACGTGTATCTATATTTGTATTCTCAAATTCAACAACATAAGGGTCATCCCCTAAATGAGCATCAACAAAGCGTGTAAACTGTTTTTGAAATATCAATTTAACTGTCCCAGTAGGTCCATTTCTATGTTTACCTAAAATAAGTTCAGTATCTTCTTCCATTTTTCCTTGAAATTTATTTTCATACTCTTGACCATTAGCCTTAGCTTTCATCTCTTTCTCTTTTTCAGCCGCCTCACGATATACATCATCACGATATACAAACATTACTATGTCGGCATCTTGTTCGATAGAGTTATGAACTATAATATCATTGGCTACAAAATTATGAACACTATCAACAGTTAAATCATAAGTTTTTTCTTTTTTATTCTTTTCGATTGAAATAATTTCATCCCAATATATATCTGAATAAGCAAGATTATTAATTTTTTTACTATCTAAAAATTCTGCTAACTTTTGCATTCTATCTTTTGATATACCACTTTTAAAGAGTGTACTTCCACAATAAGACATATTTAGCTTTTCACAAACCACTCTCCATGAAAAATTTCGTTTATCTTTAGCTTCTTTAATATAAGTTTGCCAAACCATCTTATCAATACATCCATTATTAGGATTTGTTTTAATTTCAGCTAAACTTCTTAGATAGGCTTCACTATTTTCTCCTCGTTTTCCAAAACTTCCAACATTATTTAAAAAATTATCTAAATTTTCTTTACCTTGAACAGAGATATGATAACTAGGACGATACTCTTTTTCTCCTTTTATCTGTTTAACCTCTCTAATTGTTGAAATTATCCCCAATCTTAAAAGAAGTGATTGAACTTGTTTTCCTAAAATATAACTTGTTGTCGCATAATAGACAGTTATAGTATTTCTATTTTTCTTCTTTTTCATTGTAATTGAACCATCAGTAGCCCACAAATGTTTTAGAAATAGCTTAATAGCTCTATTACTAGACTCAAAAACAGCCTTTGGTACTCTTTTATCATAAGAGCGAACTCTCTCTATATTTAAACGTTCATACCACAATGTAATAGGATGTTTCTTATTATGAGTCAAAGGATAAGGAGACGTTAAATAAACATGCCACCAGTTTTTTTGTTGAACAATTCTAGCATCTATATTAAAAAGTTCTTTAGCTACTTCTTTTACAACATTAATATTTTGCATATCTTCATTGGTATAATGATAAGGTTGCCCTTTTAAAATAGAGCCATCCCCTAGAAGATGTGCCAAAAGAATAAGTTCATTATCACAAAGAGTATCTTTTTTAACATTTAAATTAACTCCATTAGGTGTTGCAATTTTATCTCCAATTTTAAGATTATCTAATCTAATCCATCCATCAACTCTATAAAACTTATGATTAGCAGTTGCATTAATAGTTTTGCCTGATTTTGTGGTTAATTTATAAGTTAGCTTCTCGCCTGAGAAAAAAGCATTAGTAATAGTAAAACTATTTACTTTCAAATCCTTATCCATAGATTTTGTTTTAATAGGAAGTAAATTTTTATTTTCTACTAGTTCATCTATTCTATAAAGTTTTCCACTTTCAGAGTCAACAATAATTGAATCTCCTGAAAGACAACCTGACTCACGTAAATCAGAAAGCATAGGACGCTTATTATCCCTACTCTCAACCCCACGATTCAACTGAGAAAGAGCCAAAATTGGAATCTCTAACTCTCTAGCTAACTGTTTTAAGCCCCTAGAAATTTCAGAAATAACTTGTTGTCGCCCCTCTTTATTGTCTCCACTCATCAACTGTAAATAATCAATAATTGCCATAGTAATTTCAGGATGTTGAGATTTTAATTTTCGCAGTTTCGAGCGAACATGATGAATAGTAGCATATCCACCATCATCTACAAAAAGTTTTCTAGTTGCCATAGTATCAGCAGCACGAGATAACATAGTCCACTGTTCATCTGTCAAATCCCCCACACGAAGCTTTTGTAAAGGAATAGATGTTTCTGTAGAAAGCAGACGAAGCATCAACTGTTCTGCTGGCATTTCAAGTGAAAAAAACGCCACTCCTTCGCCACGTTCTATGGCTCTTTGGGTCATGTTTAAGCATAGCGAAGTTTTTCCCATCGCTGGGCGCGCCGCGATAATTACCAAATCTCCTTTTCCAAACCCTTGTGTTTTATCATTTAAATTTCTAAATCCTGTATCAATTCCCAAAAGTTTTGCATTACCTAAAGCTTTAAGACGATTTATCTCTTCAATCATCGACAAAGTAATCTCTTTGGACTCTCTAAAATCTTCGGTTGTTGAGTTTTGGGTAATTTCATATAGCTTTTTTTCCACCAAGTTCATAATCTCTTCAGTGGGAAGGTCGTCTTCTATAGTTACTTTTCTAATGGTCGTTGCTAAAGTTGCTAAAGCCCGTTTAGTTGAACGTAACTTTATCTCTTCGATATATGCATCTGTATTAGAAATTGCATTTGCTGTCAAAATATCAAGCAGTGCAATCTCATTATAATTATTTTTAGCTTTTAATTTTGTCTTTAAAAACTCTTCATCAATGGGCTTATCTTCACGGCTTAAATCTTCCATTGCTATAAAAACATGTTGATGAAAAGGTAGATGAAAATCTTGAGCTTCTAACTTAGATGCAATCTCTTCAAAAATTTGTGGGTCAAAAATAATAGACGAAAGCACAGCTCTTTCAATATTTAAATTGTACATATTATCACTCATGCTTTAAATCCTTAAAAACTTATTTATTCTGTTCTGCAAATGCTTCAACTTCGGCTACAAATCTATCTACTAATTCATTTTCAGGAAGCTTTGCTATAACTTCTCCTTTAACCATTATTAGCCCTGTTCCTTTACCATAAGCAATAGCCACATCTGCATGTTTTGCTTCACCAATGGCATTTACCACACAACCCATAACCGATACATCCATAGGAGTTGTAATATGTGCTGTTCGTTTTTCTACCTCGGCTACTGCTTTTACCAAATCTGCTTCTATTCGCCCACAAGTTGGACAAGAGATAATATTTAATCCCTCTTTAATACGACCAGAATCTTTTAAAATAGCTTTACCCACACGAATCTCTTCTTCTAACTCTCCTGTAATAGAGATACGCATAGTATCGCCAATACCATCAAGCAGTAAAGCCCCAAGACCAATAGAAGATTTAATTGTTGCATGAAAAATAGTTCCAGCTTCTGTTACACCTAAATGAAAAGGATAGTGGTTTTTAGGTCTTAGCATTCTATAAGCATCAACCGTTCTATCTACATCTGAAGCTTTTAGAGAGACTTTAATATCTGTAAATCCCAAATCTTCTAAAAATTTAATATTGTATTCAGCAGAAGCTACCATACCTTTGGGGGTTGCTCCATATTTATTATCAAACTCTTTTTCAAGACTTCCTGCATTTACTCCAATACGAATAGGAAGATTACGCTCTTGACAAGCCTTTACTATCTCTTTTATACGACTTTTTTCGCCAATATTCCCAGGGTTAAAACGAATAGCATCAACCCATTTTGCAGCTTCTAGGGCTAGTTTATAATTAAAATGAATATCTGCAATCAAGGGCAAAGATATTTGTTCTTTTATAGCTTTAAGAGCTAAAGCATCTTCCATTTTAGGAACAGCAACACGAACTATATCTGCTCCTGCAAAGTGTAAACGGTTAATCTGTTCTACTGTTTCTTCTACATTATGAGTATCAGAATAGGTCATAGACTGCACAGAGATAGGAGCATCGCCACCGACAGCCACATCACCTACATAAATTTTTTTAGTTGGGATTCTTTCTTTCATATTTCTTCTTTATAATTTATTGTCGAATATTTATACCAAAATTTATCTAAATAAATAACATAAAATGTTAAAAGTATCAAGAAAAATCCAAAGCATCCATATCTATTTCTATCAAAGGATTATTAACAGCATGTAGAGCTTTAAGCAAAATTGAACGTTTTTCACAACGTAATAAAATATTAAAACGGTACTTATTTGCAACACGTTCAATAGGAGCTTTTCCATGTCCCACTATCTCAACATCTTTAAACTCTTTAAGTTTTGTAACTGTATCAAGAGTAATTTTAGAGGCTTTTTCCTCTTTTACATGAGAAATCAAAATACGAGCCAAACTCATAAAAGGAGGATACATATCTTCTACAAAAAACATCTCATCTTTTAAAAAGGCTTCATAATCATTTAAATAGAGGTCAAAAAAATCTTTATTAGATGATTGTATAATCACATCAGCACTCTTTGCCCTACCCGAACGACCTGCAATTTGAATTAACAGACTCATGGCTCTCTCTCTTGCTCTATAATCTCCCAAGCCCAAGATATAATCAATCCCCAATATAATACTTAAGGTAATATTTGCATAATCATGACCTTTACTAAGCATTTGAGTACCTAAAAGCAGATGACTCTCTTTGTTTTCAAAACGTTTTAGAGCTTTTTTTAATTTAGACGCTGTTGTAATGCTATCTCTATCAAACTGCTCTATTACCATAGAAGGAATTGCAGACTCTATCATCTCTTTTGCCTCTACTGTACCCATTCTTTGCGAGGTTAAAGGAGTATGCCCACAATGGGTGCAAGACTCTTGAATCGCCTCTGTATAGTTACAGTAGTGACACTTTAAATATCTTAGATTACGGTGCAAAGCCATACCCACAGAACAGTAAGGACACATGTGAGTAACTCCACACTTTTGACAATAGAGATACTTAAAATTTCCACGAGTAGGAATAAAAAGGAGTGATTGTTCCCCTTTTTCAAAATTATTATTTAATCTTTTTATCATTCCATTTGTAAGTGTTGTTCCCTCTACAAAATAGTAGTTTTTTTGAGTCTTAATAAAAGGAGTTTTGAGCCTTACAACATCATATTTATGATAAGAACTAAGGCTAGGAGTAGCACTTGCCAAAACAACTTTTGCACCCAATTTATGACCCATATAAACAGCCATATCACGAGCATGATAGCGTGGTTTCATCATAGATTTATAAGAGTCATCATGCTCTTCATCCACAATAATTAAACCTAAATTTTCTAAAGGCATAAACAGAGCAGACCTAGCCCCTGCAACTATATCTACTTCTCCATTATAAATTTTTTCAACTGTCTCTTCTTTTCTCTTTTTGGTTAATTTGGAGTGCCACATAACAATACGTTTTCCAAAATATTTTTTAAGCCGTTTTTCCATTTGAGGAGTCAAAGATATTTCAGGCATAAGAAAAATACACTGTTTACCCTTGTTAATACTTTCTGCCATAAGCTTAATAAACACCTCTGTTTTACCTGAACCTGTTACACCAAATAGTAAGGCTCTATCTTTTTTTAGCAGTAATTCATAAGCTTTTTCTTGCTCTTCTGATAATGTTGGCAACGCGTAGGGTGCGATTGCCATCGCACCATCTATCGCACCATTATTCAAAATATCATTGGATTGGTGCGATAGCAATCGCACCCTATAGGGTATAAACAAAGCAACAGCCTCTCCTAAAGAGGAAAAATAATAAGTAGATATAAACTTTGCTATCTCTATCTGTTTTTCATTATAATAGACATCTAAAACTTTAGAAATTTTAGAAGTTTTAAAATCTTGGGGTTCTTCTACCTCTTTATAAACCATAGCTTTTTTTGTTTTTGAGTGGACGGGAACTTCTATAATTTGCCCTATTTTTAGAGGTTCTTCAAAGTGATAAGTTAGAATTGGGGCTGAGGATTTTAGAAGTGTGACTTGGTAGTAGTATATGTTAGCCTCCTCCAATAAAAATTGGAAAAGATTATAACATAAAATTTTAATTTGTTAACGTCTTACACTCAGAAGAATTATTATCAACACAAACAAATCTACCATTATTATCAATCTTAAATCCTACATCGCCAAGCATATGAAAAGTATATTCATTTGTATTTGTTTCATTAAAATCCCATTTTCCTTTATCTGTACTAGAGACAATAGGATACTCTAAGACATTTGCTCTATTTCCATCTTTATCAGCAGAAAAAACATCAAAAGTATTAACACCAGATGTACCAACAGAAGTAATTTTTGTAAAATCTCCACGCAATATCCGTTTCTGTCTCTCCATAGCCAAAGCATTTCTAACCGAAGCCACAGTAGTTCTAGCTTTTGTAATAACTGCATCATCTCGTGTGGCTGATAGCCTTGGAATAGCTACTGCTGCTAAGATTCCTATAATTACTACTACAAAAACTAACTCTATCATGGTAAATGCTGATTTTCTGTTTTTCATACTTTATATCCTAATATTTTATTAATCTTCCTCGTAAAACTAAAGGGTAATCTTTCTCTTTTATAAACTCTTGTACTTTATGGCAAATTCTATCTGTTGTAGTAACAGAGAAAATAGTTTTAAGTAAATCGGTTGTAGAAGAGCTATCTATATCTATAGTAATACAAGCTATATCTTCTCCAATTTTTACTTTAGCACTTTTTGTTGCTGTATCAATAATAACTCTATTTTTAGACTTCAAAAGTTCAAGAAGAGAAGACATCTTACTTAAATCATCTTTTGACTCTCCATTAGCAGTACTATAAGTTGATATTTCATTCATTATTCCCATAATGTATTCACTATTTTTAGCAATTAGTGCATCATCTCTTGTTGCAGAAAGTCTAGGAATAGCAACTGAAGCTAAAATTCCAATAATCACAATAACAAAAATAAGTTCAACCATAGTAAATGCTTTTTTCATAATATATATTCTTTTATTTTTTATTTTTAAAATCAATAGAGTGAACTTAAAAATAGAAAATAGATTACTCCATAAATTTTATGGAGTAATATTTTAATAAAGATTAGAATTTAACTGATTGTCCACCGAGTTTATATTCTTTATAATATTTTTTAGCTCCTAATGCTGCGGCTGCTTGTCTAGCAACTTTTTGAGTAGCTGTTTGACCTGTTACTTCTGAAGGTGTAATTGAGAAGTTTGTTGCATTACTATCAATATCATACTGAACAACTTGAGCTCCATCACATAAATAATGTACAGTTGTACCATTAGTATTTAAACTTGTATTAATATCATCAAAACCATTAAGTTTATTAGCTGATGTTGCTAGTGGGAAATTTGTCATATCAGCAACTGAACCTAATTGTCCTTGTGATGTATAATATGATGAGATTTGTGACATAAATGAAGAAGCACCATCCATACATGTAGCAATCTTTGCATCATCTCTTGTTGCTGCCAATCTAGGAATAGCCACTGCTGCTAAAATACCGATAATTACAATTACAAAGATTAATTCAATCATTGTAAAACCTTTTTTCATTGAGACGTTGTGTGTATTTGTCATAAATACTCCTTGAATAATATTTTGTTCATTCTTTGTTTTTCTGAACTAGGAGTATTATAAACTAAAAATAAATATAAATAACTTAATTTATATTTTTTATTTAAAAAAACTTTAATATTTTAAATTGTTATCTTATTTATCTAAAAGATTTTTAACCATAAATGTTTTTATCTGTTTGTCAGTGTCAAAATTTTTCTTCATAGATTTTAAATAGAGTTGCAGGAGTTTTATAGCTTCGCAATCTCTATCAAAAGCAATATTATTATCAAAAAGGTCTTCTTTAATATATTCAGCAAAAACAGCATCTAATTCAACATCAAATTGCCTTCCTGCAATTCTAAAAATAAATTTTTCCATAGAAACTCCTTATATTTTGTATATGATTATAGCAATTATTAGATAATTAATGTATAATTAATAGATATATTACATCATTTAATAAAATTACAAAGGAGATGTCTTGGCTTTATTAAATAAATTATTACAAAAATTTGAAACTATTTTAGCTAAACAAAAAGAGCTTGAAGCCGAGAATGCTAGATTAAAAGAAGAGATTCGATTGCTGAAACAAGCTGAAGAGATGAGAAGAAGAATGAAAATTGAACAAGAAGAAAATATTCAAGAACTTGCTTCACGATTAGAAAAACTACTTTCAGCCTAAGATAAAATTTTCAAAGAAATATCAATGCCAAACTTTACTCTATCTAGCCCATATAAACCTGCAGGAGACCAAACTTCTGCTATTAAGACACTTGTTAAATCTATAGAATCAGGAAATCGTTATCAAACTCTATTGGGTGTTACAGGTTCTGGAAAAACCTATACTATGGCAAAAGTTATTGAAGCCACCAAAAAACCAACTCTCATTATGACCCATAACAAAACCTTGGCTGCCCAGCTCTACAGCGAATTTAAAAGCTTTTTTCCTAATAACCATGTAGAGTATTTTATTAGCTACTATGACTACTATCAACCAGAAGCCTATATTCCTCGTCAAGACCTTTTTATAGAAAAAGACTCTTCTATTAATGAAGAGTTAGAACGTTTACGGCTCTCTACTACAGCTTCTTTACTTTCTTATGAAGATGTGATTGTGGTTGCTTCTGTCTCTGCTAATTATGGTTTAGGTTCGCCTGAAGATTATAAAAGTATTGTTCAAAAACTTATTGTGGGCGAAGAGTATGCTCAAAAGGCTCTGCTTTTAAAATTAGTTGAAATGGGTTATAAAAGAAATGATGAGTTTTTTGACCGTGGAGACTTTAGAGTTACTGGAGAAGTGATTGATATTTACCCTGCTTATAATGAAGAGTTTGCAATAAGAGTTGAATTTTTTGGAGATGAGATAGAGGATATTTATACCTTTAATACATTAACAGGAGAAAAGATAGAACACTTTAAAGAGGCTACTATCTATTCTGCTAATCAGTTTATTGTCTCTAAAGAGAAACTTGCTATTGCTGTTAAAACTATAGAGATTGAACTAGCAGAGCGTCTGAACTATTATCAAAAAGAAGATAGAATGTTAGAGTACAATCGTCTTAAACAGCGTGTTGAATTTGATTTAGAGATGATAGAAGCCACAGGGATGTGTAAAGGAATTGAGAACTACTCAAGACACCTAACCCAAAAAAAAGAGGGCGAAACCCCTTTTACTCTTATGGACTACTTTGAAGCTATGCATGATGACTATTTGGTTATTGTTGATGAATCACATGTTTCACTTTCACAATTTAGGGGTATGTATGCAGGAGACCGAAGTCGTAAAGAGGTATTGGTGGAACATGGCTTTAGATTACCTTCTGCTTTAGATAATCGCCCTTTAATGTTTGATGAGTATATCAATAAACCTCCTCATTTTCTTTTTGTCTCTGCCACGCCAAAAGAGCTTGAATTTGAACTATCTAGCGTAGTTGCAGAACAAGTGGTACGCCCAACTGGATTGCTTGACCCTATAATAGAAGTTATTCCAAGTACATATCAAGTTGAAAACTTATATGACCGTATGAAACCTATTATAGAAAAAGGCGAACGAGTTCTAGTAACTGTACTTACTAAAAAAATGGCTGAAGAGCTAACTAATTACTATAATGATTTAGAATTACGAGTCCGTTATATGCACTCTGATTTAGATGCGATTGAGCGTAACCAAATAATTCGTTCTTTACGTTTAGGAGAGTTTGATATTTTAGTAGGAATTAATCTACTTAGAGAAGGACTTGATTTACCAGAAGTAAGTTTAGTGGCTATATTAGATGCAGATAAAGAGGGGTTTTTACGCTCTACAACTTCACTTATTCAAACCTCTGGAAGGGCTGCAAGAAATGTAAATGGTCGTGTATTAATGTATGCTAATAAAATTACAAAATCCATGCAAGAGACTATTGATATAAGCTCTAAACGACGTGAAAAACAGATAGCTTATAATAAGAAACATAATATTACGCCAAAAACAACACTTCGTGAACTTGATAAAGATTTAAAAGTTGATGATGCAGGAGAGCTATATAGTAAGCAAAGTAAAATAGATAGAATGCCAAAGGCTGAAAGAAAAAAAATAATCAATGATTTAAAGGCTAAAATGTTGGTTGCATCTAAAAATTTAGAGTTTGAAGAGGCTGCTAGATTGCGTGACCAAATTGCTAAGATTAAAAGGTTATAATACGAAAAAATCAAAAGAGGCTATTTTATGAATATTGACTTAACTTCCCCAGACCTCTATTTTAACCGTGAACTCTCATGGTTAAAATTTAATACTAGAGTACTTGCTCAAGCAAAAAAGAAATCACTTCCACCACTAGAACGTATGAAATTTTTAGCCATTTATGGAACAAATCTTGACGAATTCTATATGATTCGTGTAGCAGGGTTAAAAGCTCTGCTTAAAGCACGTGTGCAAGAGACAGCTATTGATAAACTAACACCAACGGAACAACTTAAAGCTATTCATAAAACTATTCACAAAGAACAAAAAACAGTTGAATCCTCTTTTCAAAATATTATGAATGAGCTTAAAGAGCATGATGTCTATATAAAAAATTATAATGAACTCTCTAAAGAGCATCAAGAGGTTATAAAAACAGAATTTTTCGAACAAATTTATCCTGTGATTATGCCAATTGCTATTGATGCAATGCACCCTTTTCCACATCTGAATAATTTAAGTTTTGCATTAGCTCTTAAATTAGAAGACTCAAAAGGAGATATTAAACATGGGCTTATTCGTATACCTAGAGTTTTACCACGTTTTTTACAAGTAGATTTCTGCTATGTACCTATAGAATCAGTGGTAGATTATTTTGCTTTAGAGCTTTTTCAAGGTCTAAAAAAGATAGCATCTATCCCTTTTAGAGTTACAAGAAATGCTGACTTAGAGATAGAAGAGGAGGAGGCTGATGATTTTATAGAGATTATGGAAGAGGGATTACGCTCTAGAAATAGAGGCGTATTAATTCGACTAGAGCTTATGGAGGGGGCTGATGAGTCTCTGCTTAAGTTTTTAACAACCCATCTTAAACTTGACCCTCTTGATATATATTACTATAATATGCCTCTGAATTTGGGTACATTATGGAATATTGTAACAGAAGAGAAATTAGCCTATTTAACTTTACCTAACTATAGTCCAAAAATATTGCCACCTTTTGATGAAGACAATGATATTTTTACAACTATTGAAAAACAAGATGTTCTTCTTTATCATCCCTATGAAAGTTTTGACCCTGTTGTTAACTTTATTCAAGAGGCAGCAAAAGACCCAAATACTCTTTCAATGAGAATGACACTCTATCGTGTAGGAAAAAACTCTCCTATTGTTAAAGCTCTTATAAAAGCAGCTAAAGCTGATAAACAAGTAACCGTTTTAGTTGAGTTAAAAGCACGTTTTGATGAAGAGACCAATCTGCATTGGGCAAGAAAGCTTGAAGAGGCTGGAGCTCATGTAATTTATGGAATCAAAGGTCTAAAAGTACATGCAAAAGTAGCACAAGTAACTAAACGAAAGGGTAAAAAACTTCAAGGATATGTACACTTAGGTACGGGTAATTACAATCCAAGTACATCAAGAATTTATACAGATATGAGTTACTTTACAGCAAAAACAGAGTTTAATAATGATGTAACAAAATTCTTTCACTTTATTACAGGATTTTCTGACTTTAGTGAACTTAAAACGTTAACTCTTTCTCCGAAACATATTAAACCAAAGATAATAAAGATGATAGAGCATGAAGCTCACCAAAAAGAGAGAGGATTAATTATTTTAAAAGCAAACTCGTTAGTTGACCCTGATGTAATTCAAGCTCTTTATAAAGCTTCAATAAAAGGATGTAAAATAGAGCTTATTATTCGTGGTATCTGTACACTTCGACCAGGAATCAAAGGAGTTAGTGAAAATATCTCTGTATACTCTATTATTGGTAAATATTTGGAACATCCAAGAATATACTACTTTAAACATGACTATAATCAATGTTATATATCCTCTGCCGATTTAATGCCTAGAAATCTTATACGTCGTATTGAAATATTAACACCTATTACAGAAAAAGCTTTAGTCGAAAAGATAAAACAGATACTCTCTTTGCAACTTCAAGACAATGTTTTGCGTTGGAAGCTAAAAAGTTCAGGAGAATATAAACAAGTTAAGCAAAATGACGATAAAGTAATTAACAATCATGAGATTTTAGAAGAGTACATTACAAAGATACACAATCAAAGTAAAAAAGAGACTCCTGCTTATGTCAAAAAGTTAGCAAAAAGAGTATTAAAGGATTAAAAATGTTAATTAAATATAAAAATTGGACTCCAACTATAAAAAAGAACGCATGGATAGCCGAGGGTGCAACGGTTGTTGGAAGAACAACAATAGGAGAGGACTCTTCTGTATGGTTTGGAACAGTAATACGTGGAGATGTTCACTATATTACTATAGGGGATAGAACCTCTATTCAAGATTTATCAATGGTACATGTTACCCACCACAAAAAAGAGGATATGAGTGATGGACATCCAACTATTATAGGAGATGATGTAACCATAGGACACAGAGTAATGCTACATGGCTGTACTATTGAAAATGCCTGTTTAATAGGTATGTCAGCTACTATATTAGATGGTGCAGTTATTGGAAAAGAGTCTATTGTGGGTGCTAGTTCATTAGTTACTAAAAATAAAGTCTTTCCACCAAGAAGTCTTATTATGGGAAGTCCAGCCAAAAGAATACGTGAATTAACTGATAAAGAGGTAGCAGAACTTTATGCCTCAGCTAAACGTTATGTAGAATTTAAAAACACCTACCTTTAATTAAGCTAACAACTTTTATTCACAATGTTATGTTAAAATTCAAGAAAAAAGGATTTCATCATGACAAAACTAAAGGCTTCAATACTTCTCTCTATACTTATACTCTATAGTGGATGTGTAAAAAGAGAGGAGTCTATACCTGTAAATATTCCAAACAATACAATTACACAAAATAGTACTCCTCAAAATGTAATAACTATACCTGAGTATACAACAAACTCAACACCAGTTATTATAGATAATAACTCCCCATTTAATAACATGAATAACTATACAACAGAAGTTGTTAATACTAGACCATCATATACTATTCCTAGGAGTAGATACCTTGGTGGAGCTTATAGAAATAACTCTAAACTTAAAAATTTTATTAATATGATGGTCTCTAAATATAATTATGATAGATACACACTAAATACTATTTTTTCGACTGTAAGTAGAGATAAAGACGCATTAGATAAATACAATGTTTTTAAAAAAGCAAAACCTAGCTATCAAAAAGCAGATACAATAGGTTCATGGGATAAATATCGAGCAAATTTTTTAACTCCATCTCGTATTAATAAAGGGGTTGCATTTTGGAAAAGAAATCTCTTTTACCTAAATAAAGCTGCACAAGAGTATGGTGTTGCACCTGAATATATTATAGGTATTATTGGGGTAGAGACTAATTTTGGAAGTTATACAGGAACACACTCTGTAATGAATGCCTTAACAACTTTAGCTATTGAATTTAAAAAACGTTCTAAGTTTTTTACAGGAGAACTAGAGAGTTACCTACTAATGCTTAGAGATGAAAAACTTGACCCACAACAGATAAAAGGTTCTTATGCAGGTGCTTTTGGATTGTCTCAATTTATGCCTACAGCCTTTAGACAACATGCTGTTGATTTTAATAATGATGGACATATTGACCTTTTTAATGAAGCTGATGCTATTGGTTCTATTGCTAAATATTTTATAGAACGAGGAAAATGGAATAAACGTATACCTGTTGCAATGAAAGTTCAATATAATAAAAGAAGATTTTATGGTTTGACTACAGGATTTAATACAAATTACTCACAAAGACATCTTATATCTTTAGGAATGAGACCAACATCTAACTTTTTTGGATATAGAGGAGATGTTTCGTTAATAAAACTAAGCCGATATGACCGAGACGAGTTGTGGTGGGGAACTAAAAACTTCTATGCAATAACTAGATACAATCCAAAAGACTATTATGCTATGGCAGTTCATCAATTAGCACAAGCTGTTAAAAATGCTTATTTCCAACGCCGATAAATAACATGGGCTTTTTGCCCATGTTCATTAAACATTTTCTAAAACATGTTCAAGTGTATATTTTAAATCTTCATCAAGCTCTAAAGATTTCAACATCCATCTAATATAACCTGCGTCTGACCTTGCAATATCTTCTATATTCTCATCTTTATATTTACCAAACTTAAATTTTTTCATAATTACAGGGGTACGTGTTAACTCTTCTAATTTGAACATAGGATTTACTCCTCTGTACTGATCTTTAACTTTAGCTACTAATTTAGATAGAAGTAATTTCATAACCAATACATCACCAATTGCATCATGAGCTTTAATAGTTATATTATGCTTCATAGCCTCTTTTGCTTCATCTTTGTAAAGTCCTAAAGAGTATCTAAAGTACTGAAGTCTATGATAGTTAGAATCAGGATAAAGATGTTTTGAACAACGAAAAGTATCAATAAGTTTCATTCGATTTTGGAAACCCTCTTTTTCTAACATACCTAAATCAAAGTTAATATTATGTGCTATCAAATAGTTATTTTCTTTATTTAAATTATATAAGTCTCTATAGAATTTTGTCTCTTTAAAATTGCCTTTTCCCTCTAACATATCGGGAGTAATATTGTGAACTTCCATCGCTTCAAATTTAATTGCAACATCCGAAGAACATAGCTCATCATAGACCTCTACTTCTCCCCTACTGCCTACTACCATTGCACCTATTTGAATAATTCTATCTTCTTCTTGATTTCCTGTTGTTTCTGTATCAAATAAAACATATTTAGTCATTTTTATCTTCTTTTCTCTTTTTTATATTTTTTTTAAAATTTTTCATATAGTTATAAAATGATTTCAACTCTTCTGTAAAAGAGCTATCTTTATCAAAATATTTATCTTTAAATTTTTTCCAACTTTTTTTTATTCTCTCTTTTAAACTTAATATCATTGCCATACTTGATTTATAAATTTCTAAATCTTTTAACCAATCTAACCCTGACATTATCTTATTATAAGCCCATTTAAACCACAAGAAACTCAATAGCTTTTTTTTAGATACTTTAAATAACCAAAATACAAATGCAGCTATAGGTATTTTAGTAATATACAGTATCAATCCAAAAAGAACTTTACCTTGTATAAAAAAGAGTCCTGCTAATAATCCTGCACCCTCAACACTAAAAAGAAATAAGAGAAAAACTAATAAAATAAGATAACGATTAGTCTGAGATATCTTCTCTTCAATCTTTTGAGTAATATGTAAAGACTCAATCTTGTTATAGATTGGTTTAGCAATACCTTCCCAAATAAGCTCTTCAAAAAGTATAAAAAGAAAAACAAGTATAAATTGAATAACTAAAAGTAAGCGTTGTGCAATTTTTTGTAAAAAATTCACGGATTAATCCCTTATGAAAAATAATAGGAGTATTATAGCAAAGTATTTAAAAGATTAAATGAAGTGGAATAAAATAGAAACAAGAGGGAAACCCCCTCTTTAATAGTGTGCGAGAAATCACGCGAAAGAAAAAATTATTTTCTTCTAAGCTCTTTAATTCTAGCTTTTTTACCTTTAAGTGCTCTAAGGTAAAATAGTTTAGCACGTCTAACTCTACCACGTCTTAGTACTGTAATACTCTCAATACTTTCAGAATATAGTGGGAAAATTCTCTCAACACCAACAGAGTTAGCACCAATTCTTCTAACCATCATTGTACGACCTGTACCTTGTCCTCTAAGAGCAATACAAACACCCTCATAGTTCTGAACTCTAGTTTTTTCGCCCTCTTTAATTCTAACAGCAATTCTTAGTGTATCCCCTGCTCTAAAATCAGGAACACTTTTATTTTCTAATTGAGCTTGTTCAAAGCTTTCAATATATTTATTTCTCATCATACTACCTTTGTATTATTACTCTTTAGAGTTTTTTATGCATATCAGGTCTAAAGTATTTTGTTTTACACTTAGCCATAGCATTTTTTAAGTCTGAAATTTTAGCGTGATTTCCCTTTAAAAATTCTGATGGAACGCCAATTTCATTATAAATCTTAGGTTTACTAAACGATGGTGCTTCCAATGTCAAAGCTTCAAAACTTTCAACACTCAAAGAGTCACTATTTCCTAGTACACCATTTACATTTCGTGCAATAGCATCACACATAACCATAGAAGGCAATTCACCACCTGTCAAGATAAAGTCTCCAATAGAAAAAAGCTCATCTGCAAGTTCTTCTATAAAACGCTCATCAACTCCTTCATAACGCCCCGACACAAAAACAATATGCTCTTTTTGAGCTAAACGTTTTGCATCATTTTGTCTAAAAGGTTTTCCCACAGGAGTTGCCACAACTACATGAATTTTATCTGAATTGTTTTTAATAGCTTTAATAGAATCAAAAAGAGGTTGAGGAGTCATTAACATCCCTGCTCCTCCACCAATCATTGGTTCATCTACTTTTCCATGTTTATTAGAAGTATAATCTCTTGGATTAATGTACTCTACTTCTATCAATTCATGTTTAATAGCTCTATTTAAAATAGAATCAGAAAAATACCCTTCTATTAAAGAAGGGAAAAGTGTTACAAAAGAAAATTTCATAATTAGGAAGCTTCTAAAATATCTTTAGCATCTTTAGTAAAAATAATTTTATCTTTCATATCTTTTTTTACAATATATCTATCAATATATGGTACTAAAAATGTTGAAGGCAACCCCTCTTTTACTAAACTTTCATCTGTATTTATAAACATATAATCCACATTAGCCAAACGTTGCATCTGAGAAATTTTCCCCAATACAACACCATCTTCCATTACAGAACAAGCTTCAATTTCAAACCAAAAATGCTCATCTTCTTTCAATTTACATCGCTCTTTTGTCTCTTCTAAAGAAGCATAAATCTTTGCATTTGTTAATTTTTTAGCATAATCAACTCCTGAATATCCTTTAAAAGATATAAGTCCACGAGTAAGATTTACTTTGTTAACTTCAAGTAAACCAACACTTGATTGAAAAGTATAACCTGCTTTAAATTGTTCTGGAAAGTCTGTATGAAGATGAAGTTTTAAATCCCCATGAAGCCCATGAGTTTTACCCACTTGGGCTATAAAAAAACGTTGAGATTTATTCATAATACTCTATTTTTTAGCTTCCACATTAACACGGTAATTAGAGCCACCTTTTGCCTTACAAGCAGAAATTACCGTCTTAATAGAGTTAATCATTCGTCCCTCTTTACCAATAAGTTTACCTACATCTTCGCTATTTGCAACAATAGTAATCTCATTATAGTTCTCCTCGATATTTTTGATAGAAACAGCAATATCTTCTGGATGGCTAACTAAAAGCTTAGTGTATT
>FPHN01000279.1_pt1 | contig 30917 bp, 30 predicted proteins | sample 1057391 | NCBI WGS metagenome assembly FPHN01 (sample SAMEA4473311, study PRJEB15554) | hydrothermal vent metagenome | biome: marine basaltic hydrothermal vent biome; feature: marine hydrothermal vent; material: water | place: Pacific Ocean | collected 2011-06-14/2011-07-23 | depth 1155 m | reverse complement strand
ATCTTCAGCAGAACCTGAACCCTCTGGAAGACCTTTACCATTTGCCATTACATCAATATCCCAAGCTTTTATCTCATTTGCTGTTGCTGGTTTACCATAAGCAACTTTTACTGTATGTGCTTTTTCATTAACAGCATAAGGACCTGTTTTGGCATTAACAATTGGGTAAGTTACCCCACCATCAATAACTTTTTTACTATTAAAGTCATAAGTTTTTTTAACAGAGTCTGAAACTTTTGCTACAGCTAAACCTACAGCTGGATTAGATGTAGCTTTTTTTACAACTTCTGTTTTTGTACTTTTTACTACTTTTACTTCTGCTTTTTTATCACTTTCACTTGATGCGTTACACGCTGTTCCTAAAAGAACAACAGATGCAACAACTGCACTAGAAATAATTTTCTTATGATAAGATTTGAACATTTGTTACCTCCCCATTTTTTGATACTGCCCATGTATGGATACCATTTCTATGATATACACTCTCAACACCTACAGTAGCTCTTTCATTTTTAACTGTCGGTTGAATGTGTCCTGCATCATCTCTTGCACGTGAGGATAGAAGTAAATCTTTACCTTCATATTTGTACATAAACGAGAATCTTGTCCATGATTTTTCAAGAATTAACCCTTTAAGTGGTGCTACTTCCCAGTTTTTACCACCATCTAGTGAAATATCAACACCAGTAATAGTACCCATACCTGACCAAGCAAGACCTTCAATCTCTACCATGTCACCTTTTTTCAAATCTTTCCAAGGTATTTCAGGACATGGAGATGTAATAACAGAGTTAACTTCATTTGCATAGAAGTGTTGAATTGCTTTTCCACTTGGTTTAAGTGCTGTATATTTTGCTGTCTCTTCTTTTGCATAGAATGGCTCAGATGCAAACTCTAGTCTGGCTAACCATTTAACACATAAGTTACCTTCCCAACCTGGAACAAGCAGTCTAATTGGATAACCTTGCTCTGGTCGAAGTGCTTCACCATTTTGTCCCCAAACAACCATTGCATCATCAAGAACTTTATCTATAGGAACAGTTCTTCCCATATGAGAGTCATCTATACCCTCAGCTAACATCCATAAAGCCTCTTTTTTAAGTCCAAGCTCTTTAATAATATCTTTAATATAGACACCTGTCCATTGTGCACAAGACATAAAACCTTTTGCAAATTGAATAGAGTTAAACTGAGGTCCTCTCCACTCGGGTCCACCATTGGCAGGACACTCAATAAAGTGAACTCTAGTTACATTAGGGTATTTTTTTAGCTCATCCATTGTTAATACAATTGGTTTTTCAACTAAACCATGAATCATTAATCTGTGTTGATTCGGGTCAATAGTTGGTGTACCACCATGACATCTATTAAAGAATAGTCCATTTGGAGTAATAATACCACATGAATCTTGAATAGGTGTAACAGCAATAGAAGCTTGATTATTACCTGATGATAAAAGAGCAGTAGTTCGTCTGGTTACATTATGCTCATATGGAGAAGGTTGACCATATTTATTTTTAGTAACAGGCGCTCCTAACTCAAGACTCCAAGGTTTTTCCTCAATAATGTTAATATCATCTTTGGAATTTGCTTTTGTCTGTTCATTTGCCTCGGCAAGAACAGATGTAGCTACAACAGCACTTGCTGAATAAGCCGCAGCTTTTCTGAAAAAATCTCTTCTACTGGTTAGCTCTGTAGCTTGTTTTGCCATAGTGTCTAACTCTACTTGTGAAGTTTTATTCATTCGTCCTCCTTTTTGAATTTATAAGTATTATCTCTATAAATAGACAATACTTACGGAACGGAATGATTATATATAATATGATTTTAAATGTCAAGGGATTTAAATTATACTTTCTATAAAATTTTATTATACTTAAATAGAATTTTTTTATATAAGAGAGTAGATTCTTTTGAAATAGGGTTGTTATCAAGAAATAATGGTTATTTTTTGAGCAGTTTTTGTTAAAAACATAAGCTTATTTGATTTTATTATATTCTTAACAACAATTTTTTTTATTTTTCTATTGTGTACAAACGAAACATTTTAAAATTAAAAAGTGTTTTATTATGTTTTACTTAAACACTTAATATTAACTACTATAAAAGCTTAAGTTATATCATAGAAATATCTAATTATTTAGCATTTTATTCATTAGACTCTAAACGTTACATAGAGTTATATATAAAAATAATTGTTTAAAATTAATGATTTATTAATTTTATTTTGATTAACATAGTTATACATTAATATAAAAGGATAGAGATGAAATTAAGTAAAATATCACAGGTATTGGCAGGTTTATTACTTACCGTAAATATAGCACAAGCAGATTTAACAGCAGACTTTCATGGAATTAAAGGAAATGCAGATGTTCAATCAAAAGCATTTTTAAAAAAACTTGACACTATTGGTTTTCAATGGGCAGGAAATGATAATATTCAAATTCCTTATGAAAAAAAATTTAAAGAGAGAAATCTTGACCTTTTAAGTTTTTTTACCGTAACGAACTTAGATAAAATGAGAGAACTACTTCTTGCTAATCCAGACTTTGGTGCTTATGCTCCTTTTAATATGTTATTTTATAAATATTTAGACTCTAAAGAAAAAACAACATGGTTTGGACATCTTGATGCTGATTTAATGCTTAAAATTATTGGCGAAAAAGATGAAAAAAATAAAAAAGTATTTAAAGATATGGTAGCGAGTCTAGATAAATTATCACTCAAAGAGTTAAAACCAACAGAGTCTAAAAAACTTGAATATACAGGAAAACTTCCTGCCCAAACTTTAACAAAAATGGTTATGAAATTACCTGATAATTTAAAAGATAGTGATGCAGTCACTGATTGGGTAGAAGAGTGGATAGAGACACATGATGGTGCTTTTGTTAAAAATAAATTTATTATTGCAGGTTTCTTAGATTTTAAATTAGAATACGAAGATGCTGAAAAAGAGTTTTCTAAATATGATGCATATTGGGTCTCTTCATTATGTCACTTTAAATTCTCTAACTCTGTATTTAACCACAATGAAGCACAAGCAGGACTTTTTGCTCCATGTTCAATCTACTTTTATATTCCTAAAGGTTCAAAAGAGCTTCATGTAGGTTACGCTAATGTTAAAAACTGGATAGCAACTACAGGAATTAAAGATGAAAAAATGAAAAAAGATATGATAGCAATTGATGCAAAGGTTGTTGAAACATTTGAAGGTTTAGGATTTAAATTGGTAGACCAATCTAAAAAATAATATTTTTTACTAAAAGAAGAGAGTGAATTCTATTCACTCTTTACTTCTTTCTTCTTCTCTTCATCAAGTTTATTTTGGGTTCGTCTAGCTTTTATATCTTCATAATGTTTATGCTCTTCAATCTTTTTCATTCTTTGTCGTTCATTTAGACGTAGCTTCTCTTTTAAAGCTTTCATTGCAGGTTTTAAATCTTTATTTAGTTTTTTACAAGGAAAAGATACATCATCTTCATGGTCTCTATATATAATATTGATAGTTTGTGCTTTTGCATCATATTGAACATTACGCATTTGTGAATAGTAATACTCATCAAATTCTCCTGCTTTTGGAGGTTTAGGATTTAAAAGATTAAACATAGAAGCATTTTTCCCGATACTAAAATATTCACGAGATAGAACTAGAAATTCATGTTTTCTTGTAGCAATAATTGATTGTTTCTTAGCTAGCATTTGGAATGGAGGAAAAGGTATTTTTGTTACATTTGTAGGAAATTTAAAAATTTGAGGTTTAGTATCAAACTCGTCATCTTCATTTGAAAAAATTTGAATATTATCTCCATCAAAGCTAACCTCTTTTTCTACTTGTTCCATTATTTTATTTTCAAATTTATCTAATTCTGCTTTAGCCTTTATTGGAAATTTTTTATAACTTTGATAAGCAAAAAATAGAAAAATTACAGAAAGAGCAGTTACTGCTATACTAAACATAATACTAATATATGTATGAATAGATAATCCTAAAAATATAAAAAATATAAGGAACATACTTATCCATGAAAAACGGTCTTTATCTGACCAAAAATAATCAAAGTAATTTCTTTTTCTTTTTGCTTTAAGTGCATTTTTTGCTTTCTTTTTCTTGGCTCTTGCTGCATCTATTTCTGATTTTTTTGCATTTACTTTTAAGAATACCATAAATAAAAATGCTGATAAAAAACCAAGAAGTAGTAAACTTGCAAAGAACATCGCTATTGCTTCTTCTGTACTTACTATCATTTCTGTGTTCCTTTTTTATAGAATTATAGCAAAAAAATAGCTACAAGAAAGACTCTTTGTCTATTTATAGATATTTATTGTTGCTCTTTATAAAGGTTTTTTGTTACAATGCAAAAAAAAATTTGAAATTGGTGTATATAATATATGAAAAATTTAATTATCGTTGAGTCCCCTGCAAAGGCTCGAACCATTAGTAATTTCCTTGGGAAAAACTATAAAGTAGTGGCATCTAAAGGGCATATTCGTGACTTGCCTAAAAGCTCATTTGGAATTAAAGTTGATGAGGATGGAACTTTTATACCAAAATATTCAATCCCTAGGGAAGTAAATCCAACTGTTAAAGAGTTAAGAAAACTAGCAAAAGAGGCAGAGACTATTTATATAGCAACCGATGAGGATAGAGAAGGAGAAGCAATTGGGTATCATATTGCTATGGCAATTAAAAAAGAGCCAAAAGATTTACCTAGAATTGTTTTTCATGAGATTACTAAAACAGCTATTCAACATGCTTTAGATAATCCTAGAAAATTAGATATGGATGCCGTGAATGCACAACAAGCACGCCGTCTGCTTGACCGTATTGTTGGTTATAAACTCTCTCCACTTTTGGCTAGTAAAATTCAAAAAGGTTTAAGTGCAGGGCGTGTTCAGAGTTCTTCTTTAAAAATTGTTGTTGATAGAGAACGTGAAATAAAAGCATTTAAACCTAAAGAGTATTGGACAATAGATGGACTATTTGAAAAAAATATAGAGTCCTCTATTTATGCTTTTGCTGGTAAAAAAATGGATAAGATGAGTATTAAAAATGAAGCAATGGCTACAGAGATAGTTCAATCTGCTATAAAAGAGAGCTTTGTTGTTGAATCTTTAGAGAAAAAAGAGCGAAAGAGTAAAACACCTCCACCTTTTATGACCTCTACTCTTCAACAGTATGCCTCTACTCAATTGGGATTTTCTCCTAAAAAAACTATGATGGTTGCTCAAAAACTTTATGAAGGTGTAAAAACAAACAAGGGAAACATGGGTGTAATTACCTATATGAGAACGGACAGTTTGAACTTAGCAAAAGAGGCTGTTAACCATGCTAGAGAGTATATTTTAGATACCTTTTCTAAAGAGTATTTACCTGAAAAACCGAAATATTATTCCAGTAAATCAAAAGGTGCACAAGAGGCTCATGAAGCAATTCGTCCAACGATGGTTGAGTTTACCCCAATGTTAGCAAAAGATTATTTGAATGCTGATGAGTTTAAACTTTACCGTTTAATCTATAACCGTTTTTTAGCTTGTCAAATGACAGAGGCACGTTTAGAGTCTCAAACTTTACTCTTTAATGGAGAACGAAGTACCTTTAAAGCAAGTGGTAGAAAATTACTTTTTGATGGTTTTTACAGAGTAACAGGATATAGTGAAGCTGACAAACTTTTACCCGAATTGAAAAAGGGACAAAAAGTTATCTTAGACGATATTAACCCTGCACAGCACTTTACTGAACCTCCTGCACGATATAATGAAGCAAGTTTGATTAAAAAACTAGAATCCTTAGGAATTGGTCGTCCAAGTACCTATGCCCCAACTATTACTATTTTACAAATACGAAAATATATCAATATTGAAAAAAAGCGTATTCATCCAACAGAGATTGCTTTTACGGTTATAGAGATGCTAGAAGAACACTTTGCCGAGATTGTAGACTCTTCATTTACTTCAAATATGGAGGCAGACCTTGATAAGATTAATGAGGGTGCTTTAGATTGGCAAAAACTATTAGGCGATTTTTATGAACCTTTTATAAAAAAAATCACAGAAGGAAAAAAGAGTATAAAGAGTCAAAAAATGGCAATTCCAACAGGAAAATTCTGTCCAAAGTGTAACTCTGAACTTCTTCGACGTAAAGGACGTTTTGGAGAGTTTATTGCTTGTAGTAATTTTCCTAAATGTAAATATACTACAGATTTAGATGGAAATCCACCACCTGAACCTGAAAAAACAGATATAGTATGTTCTAAATGTGGGGAGTTTATGGTTATTAAAGATAGTAAACGTGGAAAGTTTTTAGCTTGTTCTGCTTATCCTAAATGTAAAAATGCACAACCTTTAGTTCCTCCAAGAGAGCTTGATATTCCTTGTCCTAAATGTGGTTCTAAGATTCTTGAAAAAGAGGGTAAACGTGGAAAATTTTATGGTTGTGCTAATTATCCTAAATGTAGATTTATCTCTAATGGAGAACCTCTTGAACGAAAATGTCCAGAGTGTGGAAGCATGGTAGTTCATAAAGTTTTAAAAGCAGGTGAATTTTATGAATGTATTGATAAAAAATGTAAATGGAAAGAGGCTGTTCCTGAAGATAAACGTAAAAACAGAGATAAAAAAGTTAGTGAAAGTTAATATTAAATCATTTTATTTATAAATGCTTAACCAATCATTAACCCTTTTTCCTTATAATTTCAAGAATAATATCTAATATATATAAGAGGTAAAATGGAAAAATTAAAAGATATAAAAGATATAGTTGAAGTTCATGAGTATAGTTTTTTTATATTTATAGGACTTACTGTTTTTATAATTATCCTTCTCTCTTTGGCTATCTATTTTTTTAAAAATAGACGAAGGAGACGTAAAAAACCTACTGCAAAACAGATAGCATTAGAGAAATTAAAAATTTTAGATTACAGCAACACAAAATCAACTGTCTATGGTTTTGAACAGAACTCTTTATTTTTTATTAATGAAGAGAATAAAGATGAATTTGAATCTCTTAAAAAAGAGCTAGAGATTTATAAGTACAAAAAAAATATTCCCCCATTAGATAGTAAAATCGAAAAGAGAATTAAAGAGTTTATAGGAAAACTTAAATGATAAATAATTTTACATTTGAATATCCATTAGTATTTTTACTATTAGTGCTTTTTTTTATATGTTCTAAATATTGTAAGCAAAAAGGTATCTCTATCTATTTCCCTAATATGATGATGCTTAAAAAAGCTTCAAGCAAAAGTCGTTGGTTTTTGAATAGCTTGAAAATATTAAGCTTTATATTATTGGTAACTGCATTAGCAAGTCCTATTAAAGAAGATGATGTTATTGTTAAAAATGATAAAGGTTATGAAATTTCATTAATACTAGATGCTAGTGGTTCTATGAGTGAATATAATAAATTTGGAATTGTTAAAGAGATTGTTGAAGATTTTGTAGACCAAAGAAAACATGATAAATTAGCATTGAGTATTTTTGCTGATTTTGCATATGTTGCTGTACCTTTAACCTATGATAAAAAAAGTATAAAACGCCTTTTACAACGTTTAGATGTAGGTGTAGCAGGACGACAACGAACAGCCTTATATGAAGCACTTTTTTTAAGCTCTAATCTCTTTAAGACCTCTAAATCTAAAGAAAAGATTGCCATATTATTAACAGATGGAATGGATAACGCAAATACTATTCCTTTGGAAGTTGCTATAAAAACGGCTAAAAAATATAATATAAAAGTCTATACAGTAGGTGTTGGAAATGCAGGACGTGATTTTAATCCTTCTGTGCTTCAAAAGATTTCTAAAGAGACAGGTGGAAAATATTTTTCTGCAAATACTATTGAAAAGTTAAAAGAGATTTATTCAACTATTAATAAGTTGGAAAAGTCTGATATAAAAGCTGATAAGTATGTAAAAAAGAGCTATTATTTCCAATATTTATTAGCCTTGGCTCTACTGTTTTTAATGAGCTATTTTATACTAGCAAACAAGGAGTAGAAGATGATACTATTTAATAATATAGAATTTTTATGGTTTTTGCTTCTGATTTTGCCTCTTTTTTATTTTTTAAAAGCACAAGAGAATGATTTAGAGAGTGTTTTTTCAAAAGAGGTATTAAAAAGAGTAAAGCTAAAAGGCAATAGTCTGTCAAAAAGATTAAGGAATATACTTTTGCTTATCTCTATGGCTTTAACTATTATCGCTTTGGCACGTCCACAGATAGATAATGGAGAGATAAAAGTAAAATCTAGTTTTATTAATATTGTTACAGCCATTGATATGTCTAAATCAATGTTTGCAAATGATGTCTACCCAACCCGTTTTGATTTTGCTAAAAAGAAATTTCTTGACTCTTTAAACTACTTTGACAAGAGTAAGATTGCATTAATTGGTTTTTCATCACAAACTTTTTTAATCTCTCCTTTAACCCAAGATTTTCACTCTTTAAAATTTTTGGCTAAGAATCTTAATTTGGACTATTTAAATCTAAAGGGTACAGATATTATGGTTGCTTTAGAGTCTGCTAATAATCTTTTAGGAGATGAAAAAAAGAAAAATATATTAATATTTACAGATGGAAGTGACCAAAAAGAGTTTAGCAAAGAGATAGAGTATTGTAAAAAAAATAATATAGTAGTCTATATATATAATATAGGTACAGATAAAGGTGGAGTTATAAAAGATAAAGGTTCTGTATTAAAAGATAAAAATGGGAACATTGTTATAGTTAAACGAACAGATAATATCAAAACACTAGCAATTAATACAGGTGGTGCGTACATGAAGTACTCTTTAGCCAATGATGATATGAAACTTTTAGCCGATACAATTCAAAACTCGTATGAGAGTAAAAAAGAAGAGGACTCAACTATAAAAGATAGAAAAGAGTTATTTTACTATCCTCTATCTTTAGCTATTTTACTATTTTTTATAGCACTATTTTCTATTCCAAAATTTAATAAGCAAAAGGATAAAAAATGAGATATATTATAAGTTTTTTCTTTTTTACACTATTTTTATCTGCCTCTATCTTTGATTTTAAATATTTAAAAGAGGCAAAAGAGGCATATAACGATAAAAACTATACAAAAGCTCAAACTCTTTACTCTAAAGTTAAGAGTGATGAATCTAAATTTAATGAAGCAGATAGTCTATATCGTCAAAAAAAATATAAAGAGGCAATAGATGTTTATAATAGTATAACTAATCCAAAGTTAGAAGCAAAAAAACTGCATAATATTGGAAACTCTTATGCACAGATGAACAAAATAGATGAAGCTATAAAATCTTATGAAGATGCACTGAAAATAGCAGAAGATAAAGATACTAGATTTAATTTAGAGCTTTTAAAAAAGAAAAAAGAAGAGCAAAAAAAGAAAAAAGATAAAAAGAACAAGAATAAAAAAGACGATAAGAAAAAACAGGACGATAAAAAGAAAAACGACGACAAAAATAAAAAAGATAATCAAAATAAAAAAGAGAATAAAAACAAACAAGATTCAAAAGAGAAAAAAGAGAATAAAAATAAAAAAGAGTCAGATAAAAAGAAATCTGATAAGGAAAAAGAGAAAGAAAAAAAAGAAGCAGAGAAAAAGAGAGAAGAGCAAAAGAAAAAAGAGCAAGAGCAGAAAAAACAAGAGGAAAAAAAACAAGCAAAACAGATGAATGAGCAAAATAAGACCAAAGTTCCTATTAGTAATATGGAAGAGAGAAAATGGCAAAAAATGCTTAATCAACGAGGAGTAAATACTCTAATGATACCACTTAATAAAGGAAATAAAAATAATGAAACAACATCTTGGTAAAATAACTAAACTATTTTTAATACTTATTTTTACAAGCTTTACTTTTGCAGATGTAAAAACATCTCTAAGTTCTCCTGCTGTCTATAGGGGGGATATTGTTAATTTTATTATTATAGCTGATGGTAATAAAATTATATTCCCTGAAATTAATGATATAGGTGGAAATCCTATTATTGGTACTTCTTCTTCTGAATCTATCTCAATGATAAATACAAAGGTTACACGAACTATCTCTAAGACTTATAGCTTTAGAGCTTCAAAATCACTTACTATTCCTTCCTTTACCGTTAAAGCTGATGGAGTAGAGTATAAAACAGATGAGTTAAAGTTAAAAGTTCTAAAGCCTACAGCAAATAAAAAAGGTTCTGAATTTATGGTAGAGATTTCTCTTGATAAAAATGAGTCTTATGTAGGAGAACCTCTTGATTTAAATATCTCTTTTAAATCAAAACTTAATGCCCGTGCAGACAAAATACAATTAGGCGAACCAAAATTAGATAACTTTTGGGTAAAGAAAAAAGATAAAGTAACACACTCTACTCAAGGAGAATATGTAGTTCAGACAATTCAATATAAGCTTTTCCCTCAAAAATCAGGAGAGTATACTATTCCTGCTATCGAAAGTTTAGTTGGTAAAGTTGAACGGCAACAACAAGGTGCAGGTAGTTTTTTTGATGACCCATTTTTTAACAGCATGACTCAACAGTTATCATGGCAAAAAGTATACTCTAACTCTTTGAAATTAAAAGTCAATCCTTTGCCAAATGGTTTAGAACTCTATGGAAATTATCAAATTCAAGCAACTGTAGATAAGAAAAAAGTAAATGCTAATAAACCTGTTAATTTAACTATAACAGTTAAAGGAGAAGGTAATATTGATGATGTAAAAAAGTTTGACTTGGATATTCCTAATGTAATTATCTATGCAGATGAACCAAAAATATCATCACAAGAGATTAATGGTATCTATCAAGGTGTGTTTAAAGAGAAAATAGCTCTAATTAGTGACCAAAATTTTACAATTCCATCTTTAGAACTAAAATATTTTGATAAAAATAGCAAGACCATTAAAACTATCTCTACAAAGCCTATTGATATTGAAGTTATGGGTACAAGTAAAACAAATATCTCTAATAAATCAACTATAGAAGTTAGTCCAAGTCAAATTATTAAATCTCCTACAGAAACAAAAACCAAAGTAGTAGTAGAGAAAGAAGACGCTTATTTAAAATATCTGTTTTTAGCTATTGGATTTATTTTGGGTGTTTCCTTGATGCTTCTAATAAAATTTTTAAATAAAAAAGAGAAAAGAAGAGAAGTAAACATTGTAAAGATGATAAGAAAAGCAAAAAATGATAGAGAGTTATTTAATCTTTTATTACCTTACTCAAAAGAGCATAATGTTATATCAAATGCTTTAAATCTTTTAGAGGATAATATCTATAAAAATGCTTCACATAAAATTGATAAAGAAGAATTAATGGAGATTTTTGAAGATAGAGAGCTGAAGCCTACAAGGTTTATAGATATTTAAATATTTAATTTGTTATTATTACCACAAAAAAAGGTACAGTATATAATGGAAAATAGTAAGTATCTACCTGTGGGGTCTAATATTGGAGGTCATTATGAAATTATTGACGTTCTAGGAGATGATGATTTTGAAATTCTTTATTTGGTTAGAGATAACAACAGAAGGGGAAGTTTTTTTGTCTTAAAAGAGCTTTTTTTAGAGACATTCTCTTCACGAAGTGGGGAGTCGGTTTTTACTATACCAGAAGCACAAGGTGTATTTGATAAGAGAAAAAAAGAGATAATTTTAGAGATAGATTTTCCTAAAAAAAGGAATAAAATAGATAGAGATGAAGTTAAGACATATGGATATATAAAAGATAATAATACTATTTATACTGTCATGGAGTTTAATAATAATTTTGATTTAAAGAATTATCTACATTTTAAACCTAGAGATGAAATTATTTTACCCCCTTTAGATTTAATTACAAAAAAAAGTGATAAAAAATCTTTTTTATTTTTAAAAATACTTATTATTGCTATTATAGTTTTTGCTGGATTAGCATTTTATGCATATAAAATGCTAAAAGAAGATAGAGATAAACCTAAAGAGAAACCCAAAGTTGTTGTAACTCAAACACCTATTAATCATCCTGCATTAATAACTAGAACAGAGATTCCCAAAAAGGAAGTAAAAGTTGAAGAAAGTAAAATAGAAGAACCAAAAAAAGTTCCAAGTGGTGCAGAGTATATTCCTGTTGATGAAATTCCAAAAAAAGATACTATTAAAACTGAAAATAGTTCAGAGGCTATTGTTCAAGATAATTCAATCTATATTGATAATGAAACAGAAGAGATACCAAAGCCAAAAGAAGCTTCTAAAACTATTACCAATGTACCAGAAGTTAAAACTCCTATTATAAAAGAAGAGGTTAAAACCGTTCCTAAAAAAGAAGTTAAAACTCCTATAATAGAGGAGTCAAAAAATATCTCTTTAGGAACTAGAATTCAAACAGTGCCACATCATAATGTTTCATTAGGGACACCTATTGTAAAAAAGTCAACAGAGCCATTTACTAGAGAGGCTATTAAAGAGTTTTTAGATGATTTTATAGCCTCTTCTGCCACAGGTTCAGTAGAAGATATTGCTTCTAAATATGATTATCATGTAGATAGATACTTCTCTTTGAAAAATGTGACACATACAACAATTAAAAGAGATAAGCGTAGATATAATAGAAAATGGACACATAGAGAATTTAAAATAAAAAATTTTAAAATTCTAAAAAAATATAAAAAAGATGGTACAGATTATTGTGATATTAAAACCACTACAAAATGGAGAGTATCAACAAATAGAGGTAAAAAAGCATCTGGAACAAGTAGAGGTTTTATGACCATAAAAAGAACAGATAATGGCTTTAAAGTTAAATCAATTTATACGCTTAGATAGCCTAAAAAAATTAAAGGTAAAAAAAATGAACTTAACACATTTAGATGAAAATAATAAACCTAAAATGGTGGATGTATCAGATAAAGAAGAGAGTACACGTATTGCTGTAGCTTCTGGAATTATCCAAGTAACTCCTGATGCTTATGAAGCTGTAGTACAAAATATTACAAAAAAAGGTCCAGTATTACAAACAGCAGTAATTGCTGCAATTCAAGGAGCAAAAGAGACGAGTAGGCTTATTCCTATGTGTCATCCTTTGATGTTAACTTCAATTAAAACAGATATAGAAGAGCTATCCCAACTCCCTGGATTTAAATTGAGTGTTCGTGTAAAATTAAAAGGTCGAACAGGTGTCGAAATGGAGGCTTTAACAGGTGTTTCTGTTGGTCTTTTAACCATTTATGATATGCTAAAAGCTATAGATAAAGGGATGGTTATTAAAAATATACAACTAGAAGAGAAAAAAGGAGGAGTATCAGGTGATTTTAGACGATAAATTTTCTGAAAAACCAAAAATAGAGTATCCATGTGAATGGGGTTATAAGATTATAGGAGATGATAAAGATAAACTTAAAGCTGTTATTTGTGAAGTAATGGGATGTCGTGATTACAAACAAAAAGGAGGAAATAGCTCTAGCAAGGGTAAATTTCACTCTTTAAGTACAGCTTGTCAAGTCCAATCACAAGAGGATAGAGATGCTCTATTTAAAGCATTTCAAGACCATAAAGATGTGAAGATGGTTATCTAACTATCTTACAGATTAAAAAGAGCTTTAATAGAGTCATTGTTCTCTTGAGTAATAGTTGGTTTAGGAGTCTTCTTTTTTTCTAGTTTCTTTTGCTTTAGCTCGGCAAATTTTTCTTTATCTCTTTTTATAGATTTTTTAAAAATAGGTGCAAATCTATAAAGACTTTTATAAAAATCAGCTGTTAAAATAGATTTTGTTTTAAAGTTATACTGTTTTTGGATAATAGATAGTGCTGTTAACTCTTCTTTGGATATATTTCCATCTTTTTTGGCACTATATCCATAAAAAGGTATCATCTCTTCAATAAGCTTTATCTTATCTTCCATTTTTGCATTATTAAATCTATTCTCTTTTCTATGCATAATAATCATATCAGGTTCTAATTCTGGAGTTGTGCATTTCCAATAGGGAATATTATATAACCTTCCTAAAAGTTGCAATAGACTATACTCCGAGAGTATTCTTAATGCTTCATCTTTTGACTGTTGTAGGGTGCTATATTTACTAGACCCTATTCCTGAGCCATTGATAAAAAGTCCTAATCTATTTCTTTTATTTTTTCTATGAATCTCTATCTTATTATGTATGGCAGCACCTGCTATATAACTTCTATCTTCATAAGTAAAAACATTTAAATCTAAAGCAATTTGTGATAGTGTATCCCCTTTATCATTGCTAATTCTAAGGTCAGTATCACCTTTTCCATTACCAAATGCTCCATCAACATCAAAGTTGGTATTTTCATTAATGATACCTTTATCAAACTGAGTAATAGCTCCATCAATGACAAGTTCTGGCAAAATTTTTGCCATTTTTGGAAAATATTTTACTCCTGCTATCTGTGCTTCACGAATATTATATATAGGAGTATAGGCTATAAGTTTCATATTATGCATATGGAGTATTAATGGTGTGGAGAGAAAGTTTTTTATATCTGTAGGCATCCCTTTATCTGAAGTCATATTTTCAATATCTTTAACTTGAAATTTATATTTTTTCTGATGAAAAAGAAAAAGTAGTCTATTAAGTTTCTCAAATGCATCACTAAAGTAGGTATTGTTTACCATAGGTTTTTTTATCTTTTTCTCCTCTTCTGTAAACTTTGGTTGAGAAACACACCCATGTAAGCTAATAATAACTAAGAGTAGAAGAGGTTTTTTAAAAAAAAACATTTTTTACTTTACCCTAATATTAACATCTTCTATTAAAACATTAACCTCTTTTATCTTATGTTTACCTCTAAGGTCAATAGTCTCTAATTCAGATATATCTGCATCAGGAACTTTTTGGTATCTTGAATCTGATGATTGAACATCTCCTAGCTCACTAAATTGATTATTCTCTTCTAAAATATCAGCACTACTCTCATCATTTTGAACAAAATGTTTATATCGATTTCTTTTAATATCAATAGAATCTTTATATGAATCACCCTCAACTCTTAAATCTTTGTTAATAACATTTACCTTAATATCATTATTTCTTAGATTATCATCTAAATGTATTGTTGCTAATTCTATATCATTATTTTCTACTTTATAGTCACCAGTAATATACTTATAGACTTTATCATCATACTTTTTTTTAGAACGATTTTTAATTTTTACCTCTTCAAAAATACTATTTTTAATTTCTGTTTTTTTAAAGGTACTATTTTTATTAATTGAGTCTCTATCATCACCCCAATCTCCACTATCTGCAAATAGTACTATATTAAATAGAACTATTATATATAAACATATTTTCAATATAATCTCCTTTTTGATTTTCTATTGACTATTATATTTTCATTATAATATTAAATAAATAATCTAAATAGAGCTAAAGATAGAAAGGACTCTATCTTTAACAATTAGTTTGAAACAATATTACCTTGGGAGATAGTTGCTCCAACTATTTCACTATCTTTTAGCTTACAGTTTCCAGTAATATTCGAGTTTGATATGGTTGTACCAGTTGCTATATAGAGATTACAAAGAGAGACATTAGAATTCTTTATTTTTGTATTTTCTATAGATGAATCTAGTTTTATCTTGCTGTCTGTTAATGTACTACTAGTTGGAACATAAACACTACTCTGTGAAATAGTAGAGTTAATAATACTCTTTGTACCATTATTATTATCTATTTTACTGCTATTATCAATAGTTACATTTTTAACTGTAGCTGAGGTAATACAAACACTACTTTGAGTTATAGTTGAATTATCCACAATAGTATTTTTTAAAGAGCCTGATAAAGTAAAAGTATCTGATTTTAATAAAGAATCTGATATTTCTAAATCCCCTTGTTTAATCTCTGAACCATTTTTTACTTCAACACTATCTATTGTATTATCTGAATTAAATCCTAAAATTTCAATATTAGCATATATAGAAGTGGCTATTAATGAGAGTATAAATATCTTTTTCATAAGCTCTCTTTCTATTAAATTAATTAAAGATAGCTAATGGAATAACCATCAACTATCTCTTTAGAGTAAAAAGTAAATATTATCTTAGTTACCACAAAGTGCAAGATGTGTGTTACCACAAATTTTAATACTTCCTTGGTCAATATTTGAACCTCCATCAGCTACAACACCAGCAATCATTTTGTTCCCTCCTATAACAGGGATACCTGTAACAGTGATTTTAACATCATCAACTGAACCTACTTCAATATTACCTTGTGTAATTTTTGAATTATTTGTTGCTGATGCCAATGCTAACATAGCATTAGTTTGTCCAATATTTTTTACTGAACTTGTACCATGAACATCAACAATTTTCCATTTACCTTGGCTTACTTCTGAGTTATTTTTTGCGATAGCTCCAGCAGCCATAGCATTTGCTTCTACTTTTATCATAGATACTTTTGAATCAGAAATCTGAACTGTACCTTGCTCAATAGTTGAGTTGTTATCAGCAACTAATAGACCAGCCATAGCATTTACAGATGCAACATTTGGAAGAAGAGGTCCAATAGGGTTAGATACAGAAGAGTCACCATAAATTTCTATAGAACCTTGTTTAATATCACTACCATTAGTTGCTGTTGTAATTCCTGCTACATTATTAGACTGTACAACTCCTAAGTTGATTGGTCCTGCTGCAAAAAGTACAGTTGATGCTAAAATTGATGCTGTGATTAGTTTTTTCATTTGAATAATCCCTTTATATTAAGTTAAATACAAGGTAAAATGTGATAAAATTAATTACACTTTATCCCTGTATATTGTGTTAAGTAAACCTTCTATCGGCAAATTTTTGGTTTACAAAGCTTTATTGACTTCCATCCATATAGATGGAAGTTTCCCCTTAATGAAAGCATTTTTCCCTTTCATCATCAAAATTATAGAATAAAAAAGTCAGAAAAAAGTTAGAATATACTAAATAATAATATTTTTTAAGTTATATCTGTTAATATTAAATATATATAAACTATTTAAAATAAAATATATTTTTTATATTTAATGTTTAGTTTATAAAAGGTCGCCTATTTTTAGGCTTTCTTTACCTGTTTTTATTAAAAAACTTCATTCTATTAAAGAAAAGAAAATTAAAAATTAATATCTAAAACTTTTTGCGTTTGTATAGCTGTTATCATTGATAAAATCACATAAGCTAAAAAGAAGTATAATCCCACTTGAATTTCTGCTTCACTAATACCTCCTGTGTTACTGGTAAAATAGACTAAAAAGGTTGCTACCACAAAAACATCTATCATTGACCATTTTCCTATCTGTTTAAAAAATGCAACCATCTTTTGATTCCAAGGATGTTCATAAAAAATTAACATAAAGGTCAAGGTTAAACTTTTGATAGCAGGAAGTAAAATAGAAAAAAGCAAAATTGTAAAGGCAACAGCAAATTCGCCACTATTATAAAGTTTTAAAATAGAACCGATAATTCCTTTGGATTCAAATGATAAAATAACATCTCCTAAATAGTCTATCTGTTTATGAATAGTTACCATAAGTATTGAATTAATTAGCCCATAAAACAGAGAGATAAAAGTTGTAAAGCTTAACAGCATTGCTCCCCCTCTAATGGTACAAAAAAAGCTAAATAATAGAGTAAGAGTAAGTGTCCCCATAAAATAATAAAGATTTAACTCTGCCATCTCTTTTGATTTATTTTGCTTTTGCTTTAATTTTTCTAATTTAATTTTACTCTCGTTTTCCACTAATCCTAAAGATATAATAGAGGTTAATTCATCTATTCGTTCAGATGCTAAACTATGTGCATCACAGGATTTGGCTATTTTACTAGTAGTTACTTTATATACTTTTGAATATTCATAGCTTTTAAATCCAAAATAGACCATAGTTAAAAGAAGTAGTAATGAGATAACGATTCGTAAAGTTTTTATCATTTATTAACCTTGAAATAGATAAGTTTTGTACTTAAAAGAGCTTTGTTATTATTGTCTGAAATCATAATATATCTATTTTTTCCTACTTTGGCAAGACCCTCATAGTTACTTATATTAAGACCAATTTGTCCTGTAAAAGTAGTTAAAACTTCTGTTTTATAAAGATGATTTTTATTGCATTTATTTAAATAAAGTTTTTTTAGAGTAATATGCATAGGTTCAAAAATACCAGTAAAGGCACGTTCTAAAATAAGCAAATTGTTATCATCCATTACCTCTATTGCTGTTACTGCTGAATTTCTATATTTTTCAGCTTTAAAGTTCCATTTCTTTCCTTTAAGAGAGTAAACTGTTTGTTGAGTTGTTTTCTTTCTATGTAATGGAAATTCAGCGACAGTTAGTAAACCATATTTTTTATGCCATGCTAATGACTCAAAAATCTTATTTCTACTTCTATAATTTTTTTTATTTTTTAGCTCTCTTGTTAACTTATAATTTTTTCTAAGATACCCTTTCTTTGAAATAGAAGCAATTCGTGGATGACCTTCAAATGAGACATAAAGATTGCCTTTATTGTCATGAGTTAACCCTTCGGTATCATATTTAGAGTGTTTCTTTTTTTTCCCTTTTATTTTATAAGCAGATAGATAAGATAGAGCTTCTATTTTATCTTTAAATTTTGCATAAAAAATATAAAAGTTTCCTTTATCTCCAATCATATATAGTCTATGATTTTTTTCATCATAGCTTAGGTCTGAAATTTCAGAGAAAGGTATATTGTTTTTATAAGGATAAATTAAACTTTGTTCATCCAAAATGGTAATAGCTGATTTAGGATTTAATCCATTGGTTTGAGTAACAGAACTATTGATAGTACAAGATGCAGATAAAAATAAAAATGGGATTAATTTTAATAATTTTTTCATATTACATTATGACTTTTTATTTATTAGAAAATTCTAAAAGAAGTTATAGTTGGAGAGTTTAAACCATTTATTAATAAGGTTTACGAAACTACTATCATCTTTTTAAACTATTTTAGATAAAATTCTATCCTAAAAATTGTTGTCTCCTCCAGAAGGTTGCAACGACCTCTAATTTTAGAGAAGAGCTAAAATGCTAGAATAGGTTGGTTACCTATCATAAAAAATTACTTAAAGGTTTAAGATGAAAAAAGATATACACCCAAATTATAAAGAGTGTGCAGTAACATGTGCTTGTGGAAATGAATTTGTGATTAAAAGTACTAAAGAGAAAATGACAATTGATATTTGTAACGAATGTCATCCATTCTTTACAGGTTCAGAAAGAAGTGTTGATGCTGCTGGTAGAATTGAAAAATTCAAGAAAAAATACAATCTTTAATTGATTGTCTCTTTGTTCCCATTCTCTTATATGGGAACATTTTTATAAAATTATATGTTAACCTTTATCCCTACTCCAATTGGAAATCCCCAAGATATTACTATTAGAGCTTTAAAATATTTTGAAGAAGCAACACTATTTTTATGTGAAGATACTCGTGAAACTAAAAGATTATTATCTATTTTAGAAGAGCGTTTTGATTTTACTTATCCTAGGGTTGAATTTTTATCTTTTCATGAGCATAATGGAAAAGAACGTCTAAGTGAAATTTCTGAACGTCTTAATAACGAGAATATTGTTTATGTTTCAGATGCAGGTATGCCTATTATCTCTGACCCTGGACAAATTTTAGTTGAATATTGTCAAAAAAATAATATAGATTATGATGTACTTCCAGGTGCATCAGCTGTTACTACTGCTTATGCTGCTTCAGGTTTTAAAGAAGGAAGATTTCTGTTCTTTGGTTTCTTGCCTCATAAAGGAAGTGAACGTTCCTCTTTGTTGATTGAAGCTATGAATAGAAAAGATAATGTTATTCTATATGAAGCTCCTCATCGTATAGAAAAGTTAATCGAAGAGATAGCCTATATTGATGAAGATAGAGAAGTTTTTTTTGCTAAAGAACTTTCAAAGAAGTTTCAAAACTATTATAGAGGAAGGGCTAAAGATATTTTAGAGCAATTTAAAAGCATCAATTCTAAAGGCGAATGGGTTGTTGTAATTCAAGCCAAAAAAGAACAAATCAAGGCACTCTATGTTGATGATATTTTAGCTTTTGATTTGCAACCAAAAGTTAAGGCAAAATTATTAGCAAAAATAACAGATAAGTCTATTAAATCATGGTATCAAAAATTAATTAACAGTTAAATATTATTCTATTGTTCTTTTAATGAAAAGACACAGCAAAAATTTGATAAAATCTTTTTTATGATTATTTACGGGAAACAAGTCTGTTTACATGCCTTAAAAGAGCATGAATCAGCCATTAAAACAGTGTATATCGCGAAAAAAGGTGTTTTGCCTCAAAACCTTTTTGAACATTTTAAAGAAAAAATTAAATTTTTAGAAGAAAAATGGGCTCAAAGTATGAGTAAGGGTGGAAATCATCAAGGTCTTTTGATTGAGATGGAAGATTTTGCTCAAAGTAATATTTCTATTCTAAAACAAGAAAATTTTATTATAGTGCTAGATTCTTTAACCGATACAGGTAATATTGGGGCTATTGTACGTTCGGCTTATGCTTTAGGTGCAGATGGGATTATTGCTACTGGTGTAAAAACACTTAATTTTGCTTCAATTATAAGAACAAGTTCTGGAGCATTAATGGAGATGCCTTTTGTTATTATTCCAAATATTTTAGATGTTTTAAATGAATTAAAACAAGTTGGATTTATGGTATATGGTGCATCTATGGATGGAACAATGGTTGAGTCATGCCAATTTTACAATAAAAAAGTATTGGTTTTAGGCTCTGAGGGAAAAGGAATTTCAAAACGTGCAAAGTCCAAAATTGATGAGATGATTTCAATTGGAATGAAGCATAAATTTGATTCGTTAAATGTAAGTGCAGCAGCAGCAATTTTAATACATAGGATGGAAAATGCAGTTAAATGAGATTATAGATAAAGATGGTGTAGAAAAGATTTCGGAACTAACAAATATTTCTATAGATAATTTAAATAAATTATATAATGAAGATTTTGCAAATTTGACACGAGTAAAATCTTTAGGTTTTTTACTTATTTTAGAACGAGATTATCCTGGTATAGATGTTTCCGAGCTTAGAGAGCGTGTAAAAGCTTATTATGAAGAGCATAAACCTGTTGATGATAATGTTGTAATGGTCTCTAAAGATTCTGTTGAAGGAAATAACTTTTCATTTTTTAAATGGTTTATTGTTTTAGCTCTATTTGCTGGGGGACTATATCTTTATACACAAGGTAAATTGGATGGTTTGCTTAAAAATGTAGAAGAAAAAGAGGATTTTTTTGATGATAATAAGGCTTTGGAATCAAATGTTACAGAGCAAGAAGCAAAAAATGTAGTGATTAAAAACTCTAAAGAAGAGCAAATAAGCATTGCGACTCCTGTTGCACCTACAGAAAAAAAAATTACTTTAATCTCCAAAGAGCATAAAAATAAACAAAATAGCACAGATTCTGGACGAGATAGTTCTAAAGAGCTTATAAATGAATCTCAAAAGAGTACTGAATCTGTAGTTCAAGAGGTTGTTAAAAGTGCAAAAGATGTTGTTGAAAAGACAGTTGAAGAGGTTGTTACTGCTGAATCTAATGAAACAAAAAAGGGTTCTATTGCTAAAATTTCAACTATAACTATTAATCCTACAAGGGGTACACTTTGGTTTGGTTTCATTAATATTGATACAAAGAAAAAAAGAGAATTTATGAAAAAAACATCAACTCCATTTGATATTAAAGGTGGTCGTTGGTTATTAGTTACAGGGCATGGTTATGTTGATATTGTAAGTGATATTAAGACTTTAGAGTTCGCAGATAGTAAAAAACACTATTTTTATATTGATAGTACAGAGATTAAAAGTTTATCTAAGAGAGAGTTTAGAGCAATGAATGGAAGACGTGGTTGGTAAAACCACTAGTTTAAAATTAAAAATAAGAAGAGGATAGTTATGTTTGATGAGATTCAATTTGAAAAAATAAATAGATTGCCAAAGTATATTTTTGCTGAAATAAATGATTTAAAAATGGATGCAAGAAGAGCAGGTGCAGATATTATAGATTTTTCTATGGGAAACCCTGATGCTAGAACCCCTCAACCCATTATAGATAAACTGTGTGAAACAGCTCAACGTGATAAAACTCATGGTTATAGTGCTAGTAAAGGTATTTATAAACTTAGATTAGCAATGTCTAATTGGTATAAACGTAAATATAATGTTGAACTTGACCCAAATACAGAGGTGGTAGCTACCATGGGAAGTAAAGAGGGGTATGTTCACTTAGTACAAGCTGTTTCTAATCCAGGGGATGTTGCAATTGTTCCTGACCCAACCTATCCAATTCATTCACAAGCATTTATTTTAGCAGGTGCAAATGTTGAAAAGATGGAGCTTAAGTTTGATGAAGATAATTTTGAGGTTGATGAAGAGCAATTTTTTACTGATTTAAATAGTGCTTTAAATAACTCATTACCAAAAGCAAAATTTTTGGTTTTAAACTTTCCTCATAATCCAACAACAGCTACAGTAACACCAGAGTTTTATAAAAAGGTAGTAGCACTTGCAAAAGAGAAACGTTTTTATATTATTTCAGATATTGCTTATGCTGATATTACTTTTGATGGCTATAAAACTCCATCTATCTTAGAGGTAGAAGGTGCAAAAGATGTGGCTGTTGAAGCTTATACTATGTCAAAATCTTACAATATGGCAGGTTGGCGTGTTGGGTTTGTAGTAGGAAATAAAAAGCTTATTGGTGCTTTACAGAGCATTAAGTCATGGTTAGATTATGGTATGTTTACACCAATTCAAGTTGCAGCCACAGTGGCTCTTGATGAACATGGTTATGTACCTGATAAGCAGATTATTCCTTTGTATGAAAAGCGTCGTGATGTAATGCTTAAAGCTTTTGAAAATGCAGGTTGGAAAATGGGTAAACCAAACGCTTCAATGTTTATTTGGGGTAAAATTCCAGAGAGCTGTAGAGCAATGGGAAGTTTAGAGTTTTCAAAAAGATTGCTAGTTGAAGCAGGTGTAGCTGTAAGCCCAGGAATTGGGTTTGGAAAATATGGAGACGACTATGTGCGTATTGCATTGATTGAAAATGAGAATAGAATCCGTCAAGCAGCAAGAAATATTAAGAAATTTTTAAAAGTTGTAGAAGTAGAGAACTCAAAATAACCTTTAAGCCCCTTTTGAGTAATGTTTAAAGCATTACTCCACTACTTTTTTACTATAATAACTCTATAAAAAACAAAATCGATTAAAAGGAAATCTAATGGTAAAAATAGGAATACTTGGTGTAGGAACAGTGGGGGCAAGTGTTGCCAATATTTTAGAGAATAATGCTGATATTTTAGAAGCAAGAGCTGGTAAAAAGATTATTGTAAAGCATGGCATAGTTAAAAATATTGGAAAAGATAGAGGGGTAAATATTACACTATCTGATAATCCTATGGATATTATTGATGACCCAGAAATAGATATCGTTGTAGAGTTAATGGGTGGAGTTGAAGAGCCTTATAAATTAGTTAAACAAGCACTTAGAAATGGAAAAGCAGTAGTTACTGCAAATAAAGCATTGTTAGCTTATCATCGTTATGAACTTCAAGAGATAGCAGGAGATGTTCCATTAATGTACGAAGCAAGTACAGCAGGGGGGATTCCAATTATTGGAGCAATGAGAAATGGACTAACAGCTAACCATATTGAGTCTATTCAAGGAATTATGAATGGAACAACTAATTATATGCTTACTAAAATGATAAATGAGGGTGCATTATATGATGATATTCTAAAAGAGGCACAGGAGTTAGGTTACGCAGAAGCTGACCCTACATTTGATGTAGGTGGTTTTGATGCCTCTCATAAGCTTCTTATTTTAGCAAGTATCGCTTATGGTATAGATGTAAAACCAGAAGATATTTTAATTGAAGGTATTCAAAATATTACTCAAACAGATGTAGCTTTTGCAAAAGAGTTCGGATACGAGATTAAACTACTTGGAATTGCGAAAAAAGTAGAAGAGGGTGTAGAGCTTAGAGTTCACCCAACTATGATTCCATCATCAAGTATGATAGCTAAAGTAGATGGTGTGATGAACGCAGTTTCGGTAGTAGGCGACTGTGTCGGAGAGACTATGTATTACGGAGCAGGAGCAGGGGGAGATGCTACAGCATCTGCTGTTATATCTGATATAGTAGATATAGTTCGTGGAAATCATGGTCCAATGCTAGGTTACAAAAAATGTTTAGAGGGTGCTAGTTTAGAGCTACTCCCCGAAGAAGATATAGTAACAAACTACTACCTAAGAATGAGTGTAGATGATAAATCAGGTGTATTAGCAAGAATTACTAATGAGTTAGAAAAATTTGATATTTCTATAGAGTCAATGCTACAAAAACCTCATAGAAATGAAGATGTTGTAAAACTTCTGTTTACAACCCACTCATGCCAAGAAGCAAAAATTCAAGAAGCAATGTTAATGCTTAAAAAACTTGATTGTGTTCATGGAGATATTGCTATGATTAGGATTGAGAAGTAAAAAAGTATCTTAATGAGTACAAAAGGAATTTAGATGAACAAATCTATTAATGAACAGATTAACATTTCTAAAATACAACCTTTTGTTAAATGGGTAGGAGGAAAAAGAGGATTGCTTTCTCAGATAATTCCTCTATTACCTAAAAAATTTAATAACTACTTTGAGCCTTTTATTGGTGGAGGTGCTTTATTTTTTGAGTTACAGAAGCAAGGTAGATTAGAGGGTAAAAAAGTTTACCTATTTGATATTAATAGTGAACTTATCAATGCTTATAATGTTGTAAAAAAATATCCTAATAAACTTATTGCACAACTATATAAATTTAAAGATAAACACTCTAAAGAGTTTTATTATGAAATTAGAGCTTGGGATAGAGAAGATAATTTTTTAGAATTAGATGAGGTTACTCGTGCTTCACGTTTTATTTATCTGAATAAGACCTGTTTTAATGGACTTTATAGGGTTAATCGTAAAAATCAGAATAATGTACCAATGGGTAGCTATAAAAATCCTAATATTTGTGATAGTGATATTATTTACTCTGCTAGTTATGCTTTACAAAACGTTACTATTTTAAATATTTCATATAAAGAGGTATTAAACTATGCTACTAAAGATGATTTGGTATATTTAGACCCTCCATATTATCCTTTAACTCCAACTTCTAGTTTTACCTCGTATAGTGAGTTTGAGTTTTTAGACAAAGAGCAAAAAGAGCTTTTTGAGGTCTTTCAAGAGTTAAATAATAAAGGTTGTCAAATTTTACATAGTAATTCTGATACCGACTTTATTAATAAATTGTATAAAGAGTATAATATTGAGAAAATTCAAGCTAATCGGTTTATTAATAGTAAGGGTAGTGGGCGTGGGAAAATTAGTGAAGTTTTAGTTAGGAATAAATATGATAACAACATTTAAAGAGTTAAAAAGTACATTTCAAGATTCTATATTCACATGGAACTATTTCACAAATTTCCAAAAAGTAAAAATAAATGTAAAAAAAGTAGAAAAAGAGTTAAATCTTCTAAATTATCTTATCGGTAAAGAGAATATAGAGAATGAATTTCTAGCTTTAATTGAAGAATATCCTAAAGTAAGAATAGCTTTACCTCTTTTAGTTGCAATAAGAAAAGAAAAACTTTCAGATACACCAATAATTATAAACATGGATACATTAGTAGCTGAAAATAAAAAGTATGTTTTTTATGATGAGTTGAGCGAAAATATAAAAGATGAATTATTGATATTTTTTAGAGAAAGTGGATTAAAAGATATATTTGAAAATAAACATATAAAAAATTTAGTGGATTACTGTTTTGGTGTAGAAGTTGGTTTTGATACAAATGCACGAAAAAATAGAACAGGTATACTTATGGAAGATATTGTTTCCCAATATTTAAATGAGTTCTGTTTGAAAAGCAGTAATTTTTCTTATATTGAACAAGCTACCCAAAAGAGAATTAAAGAAAAATTTGATTATGAGATAGAGATAGATAAAAATAGTCGAAGATTTGATTTTGCATTGTACAATAAAACAACAAATAGACTGTTTTTAATAGAAGTTAATTATTATAGTCGTCGTGGCTCAAAACTAAAAGCTACAGCAGGAGAGTATAAAGGTCTAAATGATTTTGTAAAAGCTCAAGGTATAGATTTTATATGGATAACTGATGGTAAAGGGTGGCTAACAGCACTCAATCCCCTAGAAGAGACGTTTACCCACAATGATTATGTGATAAATTTGAATATGATAAAAAATGGAATATTCAAAGAAATTTGTAAATAAAATAACAATATATTTAACCTAAGGAAAAAAAATGGCAAAAGACCACTATTTTGATATAACAGCAAAACTTGATATGATGGAGATGAAGAACGCAATTATTATGGCTCAAAAAGAGGTGAAGAATCGTTTTGATTTTAAAGGAGTAGTTGCAGAGATAGATTTAAATGAAAAAGGAAAAGTTCTATCTCTTAGTTCTTCTAGTGAAGATAAGATAGATGCTTTAAAAGATATTTTAATATCTAAGCTTATTAAACGAAATATAGCAGGTAAATCACTTGAAGAGGTTAAAACCGAGGGGATTTCTGGAGGAAATAAGAAGATTATCTATAAAATAGTTGATAGTATTGAAAAAGACGAAGCCAAAGAGATAGTCAAAGCTATTAAGGCTATGAAGTTAAAAGTTACTCCATCTATTCAAGGGGATGAGGTTCGTGTATCGGGTAAGAAGATTGATGATTTACAAAAAGTTATGAAAGAGGTTAAGAGTCTTGATTTAAAAGCTCCTCTAGTTTTTGGGAATTTTAAATAGAAAATCTATATACTAAAAATTATTAATTTATAATTAATATTATTTAGTATATAGTTTCTAACTATTTTTAAAAGGAAATAAGAATGAAAAGCAATAAACTTGTCGTAATCTCACTAATAACAACCTCTCTCCTATTTGGAGCAAAATCAACCCTAGAAAAAGCAAAAGAGAGTGGACTTGTTGCCATTCCATCAGATAAAACAGAGTTATTTAAACTTATTGACTCTAATAAAACTATTACTGATGAAAAAGTTGAGTTGGGTAAAAAGCTATATTTTGAACCAAGACTCTCAAAAAGTGGAATTATCTCTTGTAATACTTGTCACAACTTAGGTATAGGAGGGGTTGATGGTGTACCAGCAGCAGTTGGTCATAAATGGACTGCGAATCCTCATCATCTAAATTCTCCAACAGTTTATAATGCAGTATTTGCTAAATCACAATTTTGGGATGGACGAAGCCCTAACCTAGAAGACCAAGCACAAGGACCAATGCAAGCTACACCAGAGATGGCAGCTCCAAAAGAGTTAGTAGAAAAAAGAGTTAACTCAATTCCAACTTATGTTGAAGAGTTTAAAAAGGCTTATGGCAAAGATGTTAAGATAGATTTTAAAACAATTACATCTACTATTGGTATTTTTGAGAGAACTCTTGTAACTCCATCAAGATTTGATGACTTCCTTAATGGTAAAAAAGATGCTCTAACTGATGCAGAGAAGAAAGGTTTAGAGACATTTATAGACAAAGGCTGTGTAAGTTGTCACAATGGCATAGCACTTGGTGGAACAATGCAACCATTTGGTGTTACAGGAAAGTTCAAATATGCAAATATTGGTGATTTCAAAGGTGATGCTAAAGGTATGGTTAAAACTCCAACACTTAGAAATATTACAGAGACTGCTCCATATTTCCATAATGGTACAGAGTGGAATTTAGCCGAAGCTGTTAAAGAGATGGGTAGAATCCAACTTGGATTGAAGATGACAGATAAAGAGGTAGATGAGATTGTTACTTTCCTTAAAACATTAGAGGGACGTAAACCAGAAGTTGCTTATCCACAACTACCAAAAAGTACACTAAAGACTCCACAACCTGATTTTAAATAGATTTAAGTTAATCTTTCTTGATATTAATCAAGTTTCACTTAAATAATCTTAATTTTAAGTAAAAATAGGATAAAAATTATCTTATTTAAACTTAAGGGCTAATATATGACAAAAGAGATAGAGAGTGTCTGTACCTATTGTGGTGTAGGTTGTGATATAACAGGTGTTGTAACAGATAATAAGATAACCAAAATCTATGCACAAAAAGATGGAGTAGTTTCACAAGGAAAACTATGTATTAAAGGTAAGTTTGGTTTTGATTTTGTAGATTCTGATGAGCGTATTCGTGAGCCACGTATTCGTAGAAGCTTTATAGACAAAAACCCAAAACTAAAAGCACAATTTGAAGATAAGCTAAAAGTTTTTGATGATACCTTTTGGACTTGTGATTTAGATACAGCAACCTCTATAGCATCACTAAAACTTCAAGAGATAAAAGATACCTTTGGGGCTGAGAGTTTCTGTGCTATTGGTGGGGCAAGAACTAACTGTGAAAGCTCTTACTCTTTTCAGAAATTTTGTCGTGAGACTATGGGGTCTCCTCATGTTGATAACTGTGCTAGAGTTTGTCACTCGCCATCTCTTAAAGGAATGAAAACTACTATTGGCGAGGGGGCTGCTACCAATCCATACAATGATATTTATGATACAGAGTTTATAATAGTTATTGGTTCAAACACTATGGAAGCACACCCTATTGTGGCTAATCGTATTGTTGATATGGCAAAAAAAGAGAATAATTTAGCCATTATTGATGTGCGTGAAACAAAAATGGTAAAGTATGCAAAGCATAATTGTATTATCCCTTATGAGGCAAACTTACTTATTTTAAATATGATGGCTTATGTTATTATAAATGAAGAGATTTATGATGAATCTTTTATAGCAAATCGTACTGAGGGCTTTGAAGCATTTAAAGAGCAAATTTTAAATGACCCTTATGCTAACCCTGACTACTTTAAAGATATAGAAAGTTATGAATATCTAGCTAAGATGATTCCAAATATTGCTCGTGAGTATGCAGTTAAGAAATCTATGATTTTTTGGGGTTTAGGAATTACTGAACATCTTGATGGTTCTTATGCTGTTATGGCAATTACTCATTTGGCACTTATGACAGGAAATGTGGGTAGACGAGGAGCAGGATTAATGCCATTGCGTGGTCAAAATAATGTTCAAGGTGCTTGTGATATGGGTTGTCTGCCTTATTATCTTCCTGACTATCAAGATGCACCAAATGTAGGGCTTATGACTCCACAACTTATAGATGGCATGATAGAGGGTAAGATAAAAGCACTATTTAATATGGGAGAGGATATTACCCATATTCATCCAAATATCAACAAAATAGAAAAAGCGATTAAAAATTTAGACTTCTTAATGGTTCAAGAGCTGTTTATGACCGATATTGCACAGTATGCTGATATTGTTATAGGGGTTCGTTCTGCTTATGAAAAGACAGGGGTTTATGTTAATGCTATGCGTAGGCTACACCTTTCACAACCTTTAGTACAAAGTGATTTACCTGATGATTGGGAAGTTTTAAAACTACTTACACAAAAGTTGGGGCATGAGTTTAAACATGAAACAAGCGAAGAGGTTTGGCAAGAGGTTACAGAGGTAGCACATAGACGTTTTTCTGGAGCTCAATACTATAGATTAGCACGACATCGAAAACGAGGAATGCAGTGGCCTATCTATCATGAAGATACCCCAATTTTACACCTACTAGATTTTAGAACAGATAATGGCTTAGGTAAGTTTGTTTATCATCAATATGAGCCAAGAGGTATGATTAAAGAGATTTTAGATAAAGAGTTTTATGCTGATGGGCTTGATGGTTTCTACCTAACTACAGGGCGAACCTTGGCACACTACAATAACGCTTCTCAAACCAAACATAGTAAAAAACTTTGGAATAACCATAGTGAAGACACACTTTTAGCTTCGGTTGAAGATGAGGGGAAATTTGGAGACAGAGTTATCTTGAAAACAGAGTATGGAGAGAGTAACATTTTAAATGTAAAATACACTGACAAAGTAAGACCTAGAACCCTATTTACCACTTTTCATCATGCTCGTTCACGAATTAATGCAATTTTTGGAGATGAGATGGATGAGTTGATTATGACGGCAAGATTTAAATCATTGCGTGTGAGTGTTATTCCACAATAAAATGAACACTACTCAAATTGGTAATAAAAATGAAGAACGTGCAATCTCCTTTTTAGAAGAGAATGGTTTTCATATAATAGAAAGAAATTACTATGCACGAAAATTAGGGGAGATAGATATTATTGCTATAAAAGATGAGGTTTTACATTTTATAGAGGTCAAATCAGCACAAGCCAATTTTGACCCTATTTATAATTTTACAAGAAATAAGCAAAAAAAAGTTATTAACTCTGCATATTACTATATGAAAGTAAAAAATTTAGACATGATTTTTTCTATAGATTTAATTGTTGTTCGTTGGGGAGAAATAGAGTTTTTAGAGAACATTACGCTCTAACCTTAAACTACTAGAACAGATAAGAACTAAGTATATTGGGATTTAGAACTCATGTAACAGTAAATATTATATATTGTACAATAAGATTATTTTTTTAAGAATTTTTTAATAAATATAGATTTTTATGCTTCATTAAGGGAATTATCTGTTATAATACTTCCATGAGAGTCGTATTATTTTTCCCTTTTTTTAATGGCTCTCATAGATGACTTCTAACTTCATATACTATCACTCCCTATTTCCCTTTTTTAAAAAAATACAGTTAGAAGTTATCGCTATCTCTCTATCTTTTGTTATAATATAAATAAAAATTCAGGATACTGCATTTGAAACATCTTATAAACTTTATTGAATCTAAAAATATAAAAAAAACCAAAATCTATAAACATTTAAAAACTACAGAACAAGAGGCAAAAGTATTGCAATATGTCTGTAGACGTTTTGTAAAAGGTGTTGAAGAGACTGCTGTTTTAGATATTTTGCAAGATAATTTTAAGTATG
>FPHN01000150.1_pt1 | contig 46839 bp, 37 predicted proteins | sample 1057391 | NCBI WGS metagenome assembly FPHN01 (sample SAMEA4473311, study PRJEB15554) | hydrothermal vent metagenome | biome: marine basaltic hydrothermal vent biome; feature: marine hydrothermal vent; material: water | place: Pacific Ocean | collected 2011-06-14/2011-07-23 | depth 1155 m | reverse complement strand
TTAACTCTTGTTGCAGTTCTAGCATTTGTAATATTTTATTCATTAGATTATCTCCAAGGATACCTCTTCCATAATCTTTGATTTGGGAGAGGAGGAATTGGTAGAGTTATTTTCGTTATGGAGTTTATACATATTAATTTACCTTTTGTATTAAATAGTAGGGGGATTTTTCGCCCCCAAAATCTCGTCTTGCAACGGTGATGGTCTTTCGACTCTCTCCTCGACAATGATATAAATACTTGTTTGCAATGGCAAATCGTCCTTAGGTTCACAGGGCTTTAACCCAACTTAAAGAGCCTACATAGAGCTTAGAACTGGAGAAGCATTCTAAGGTATGATAATATAAATATCGTAGTAAGAGTAAAAAATCTTTCGATTGGACATAGTGAACTGTCACTAAAAAACCTCTTACTTAGTCTGGTCAATCAAGCCTCTTCCATAACCGTCAAGGTTTGGGAGAGGTTATTGACCTTATTCTTACTCCTTTAAACACCAATAAATGGTATTAATTATATTTTGTTTATTATATCAATAATAAGTGCTAAAAGAGTGCTAAAACTGTTTTTTTTAATTTTTTTTAATTAAAAATATTAAATTTCTAAGGTATATCATAAAATTTATCTATAAAAACTCTGTTTTTCTCTTGATAAAGTGTAGATGCGACTCTGTCGGCAACCTCTATAAATAGTTTTTGAAAAAAGCAAACTACACCATCTGTTCTATTTATGCTTTTGGTTAGAGTGTAGTTAGTGCAACCACAGTTATTGGTACATCTATTTTTAACTGGGCATGTTTGGCATTCTGGATTTGTATTGCCTCTTTGGGCTATTAATTTAGCTCTTTTAGAAAAATCAAAACCATTAAAAACATCTCCAATAGAGAGTTCTTTTGTATCATCTCCAATTAATCGTTCACATGGATAGAGTGTACCACTTGATGCAACACCAATTTTTTGCTCTGCAAACCCACAAACAGAGCAACTATTTTCAATAGCAGATTTTATTTTATTCTCTAAAATATCAATAGTTATCTCTCTATTATCTTGATACTGCTTGATAATATAATCTCCAAGTTTATTAAATATCTCTATATACGAATTAGTATTCTCTTCCCACTTAGCAAAATAGTTAACTGCAAGGTGTATATTATTAACATTTAGATTTTCAAATAGATAGGCTACAGAATCATTAAGATACTTAATATTTTGAGGGGTTATAACACTGTTTGTGCAATACTCTCCTGTAGAATAGTATTTTTGTAGTATTAATATACTCTTTTTAATATTTTCAAAACTACCACTACCATCTGCATAGACTCTATGAGTATTATGCATTAATTTATTACCATCAATAGAGACTACTACATAAAAAGCATGTTCTCGAAGCCATTTGCTCTTCTCTTCATTTAACAAAATAGCATTTGTTGTGATTGTTTTTACCAATTTTATATTTTTTTGGGTGGCTATATCTTCTATCTTTAATGTAGCAAATTTTAGTAATTCCCACTCTAGTAGAGGTTCTCCTCCAAAAAATCCAAACTCTAGTTTTTTTATAACTCTATCAAAAGCAAAATTTATCGCTTTTAATAGAGTCTCTTTGCTCATAGATTTACTAATCTTCTCTCCTGCATAGCAGTAGTTACAGCGAAGTTGGCAGTTGTGAGTTAATGAAAAGAATATAGTCATTATTTAGCTTTTTTTGGTTTCATGTCAGGAGGTGGAAGAGGAACACCACCTAAAACTTCTGGCTCTTCTACCTCATTTTTAAATTTATTCTTCTCATTATGCTCTTGTTTAGGTTTTTTATTTTCAGTTTGTTTCTTTATCAACACTTTATTATTTGTTGTTTTATTAATATTTGGCTGATTAGTTAAACACCCACTCAATGCAACGGCTACCCCAACACCCAATAGCATTGGTTTAAAATTATATCGACTAGGATAGTTAATGGTTGATTTATCTGCTTGTTTTAATTTCATTTTTACCTCCTTTTGTTATCTTTTAACATAAGATTATATCAATAATAAGTGCTAAAAGAGTGCTAAAATTATTTTTTTTGGTTATTTTTAGCTAAAATATCTTATGAATTTTTATTATATAAAGCAGTTATTTTTCTTTTTTTTAATATTTCAAAGTAGCATTTTAAATGCCTCTTCCTTGAATATAGATATTAATAGCAATAAATCAATTTTAAAAGAGAGCTATGTTTATATAACTGCAAAAAATAGCTCTATTAAAGAGATAGTAGAGAAAAATCTCTTTAAACTGTATAGCAACTCTTATATTAATATAGGTGCTTCTAAAGAGTATGTTTGGATTAAGTTGAAATTTTTTAATTCTTCAAATAAAACTGCTAGTAGAGTTTTATTATTTACATCTTCTTTACTTGAACAGATAGAACTTTTTGATGCTGAAAATTTTAAAGTTATAGAAGAAATAGATTTAGTTCATAAGAGAGTAGCTTATAAAACACTTTTACCATATTTAAATATAAAAGTAGAACCAAATAGTACTAAAACATATTATATAAAAGTTCACTCATTTTATACACCTGTTGGATTTGGTATAAAGTTACAAAAAAAAGATGAATTTCTTTATAAAGATAAAAAAGAGCAACTTATTAGTGTATTGCTAATAGGTATAGTTTTGGCATTTATGCTCTATAGTCTATTTATCTTTTTTTATACAAAAGATAAAAGTTATATATTTTATAGTCTATATCTATTGGCACTTATTTATCAACAGATAACATATTTGGGATTTACACAAATATATTTTCCTTTTAGCTTTGTATCTTTAGATATATCTATCCCAATATTTAAAGTAGCGTTACTTATTATTACTTCCTCACTATTTGCAATACATTTTTTAAAAATAGAGAGAATTCCCCTGCTTTACAAAATATATAAGTTCTTTATTATAATTACACTTATTGAAGTAGCTATATTCTCTATTCCAAAATTTCATAATATAGATATTATTGTGGTAACAGGTGCATTTTTTATAATTTTTAATCTTTTAGCAGGTATTATAGCTTATCTAAAAGGGTATAAACAAGCTCGTCTATTTGTTGTCGGTTTTGGTATAGTCTTTATATCTTATTTCGTTATGATTTCTAACGCTTTGGGTTTTAGTTCTATTTTACAAGATTTTCGTAATATGTTAATATATAGTACAGCATTTGAAGCACTTGTTTTAACTTTGGCTTTTGTTGATAGGTATCTTATTTTAAAAGCTCAAAAAGATAAAACAGATACAAAACTATTTAAAGAGATAAAAAATAGAGCATCTATTGTAGAAGAGCAGGTAATTTTAAAGACACAAAAATTAAACAGAGCAGTTGAGACACAAAAACTTTTAATAAAAGAGATACATCATCGTGTAAAGAATAATTTACAAATTATTGTATCTCTTCTTAGAATGCAAAAAGATGAAACAAAAAACCAAGAGACACAAGATAGATTAGAAAAATTAGAGTATCGTATAAAAGCGATTGAAAAGACCTATAATCTACTTATTGTTAAAGATAATATTGAGAATGTAGATATGCAAGAGTATATAGAGAGTCTGCTTTTAGATATATCACAATCGTATAACTTTGATAGATACTCAATAGATACCAAAGTGGATGCAGATATTACAATGCCACTAAAACAAGCTGTCTATATTGGATTGATTATCAATGAACTTGCTACAAACTCTTATAAATATGCTTTTGCCGATAAAAATGGAGAGATAAGAGTGACTTTTACAAAAGATAGCGATAACTATACGCTAATAGTTCAAGATAATGGTAAAGGGTTTAATACTCAAAAAGAGAGTTTATCTCTTGGCTCAAAATTAATAGAAACACTTGCTCTTAAACAATTAGATGGAAGCTTAAATGTTTATACAGACAATGGAGTTAAATATATTATAAGGTTTAAAATATGAAAGATATAAATATCTTAATAGTAGAAGATGAGAGCATAGTAGCTATGGAGATAGAGAGCTATCTTGTAAAGTTAGGATATAGAGTTTTAAATAGTTGTTCCAATTCTGAAGATGCATTAAAGGAGATAGCTAAGGCAGATATTATAATAATGGATATTAATATAAAAGGTAAATTAGATGGAATAGAGTTAAGTGAATTTATCAAAAAGAGCCACCCAAATATAGAGATAATTTTTTTAACTGCATATATGGATGATTATAATGTAGATAGAGCTATCAAAATAGACCCTGTAGCCTACCTTGCTAAACCATTTAACAGAGAAGAACTTAGAGCTTTTTTGAAAATAGCATTAAATAGATTAAATAAAACTAGTTTAGTAACTAATTTAAATAAAGAGACTATTCTATTTGATGATGAATTTTATTATAATCAACAAAATGAGATGTTATATTGCCATCAAGAAATTATACATCTAACAAAAAAAGAGCATCAACTTCTAAAATTGTTTATTTTAAATAAAAATAGTATTGTTGATATTTATACTATAGAGAATACTATTTGGGCAGATAGAGAAGTTAGTATAAATACTGTTCGTACTCTAATAAAAAGATTAAAAGAGAAGCTAAAACATAAATTTATCAAAAATATACCATCTCGTGGTTATCGATTGGTAATAGCATTTTAGATTTAGGCTACTCTAAGCAAAAGATAGTTTTTATTTGAAAAAATTAATATTTTTAGCCTCATCTTTTTGTTCCTGTTTTTGAATGAAATAATATTTTTTTTAGTGCAATTATCTTTAAATTAATATAATTAATGTTATATTATGTTAATTTTTTAAGATTAAGGAAATAAATGAAAAAGATATGTGTAATAGGTCTAGGTTACATTGGACTCCCAACTGCAGCATTATTAGCAAATAAGGGGTATGATGTTCATGGGGTAGATGTTGTTCAGAGTACAGTTGATACAATTAATAGGGGAAAAATTCATATTGTAGAGCCTGAACTTGATACTTTTGTACAAGCAGCAGTGAAAAGTGAGAAGTTAAAAGCAACACTTGTTCCTGTAGAAGCAGATATATTTATTATTGCTGTTCCTACACCTTTTCATAAAGGGTTTGTACCTAATATTGATTATGTTATTTCTGCTACAAGAGCAATATCATCTTATCTTAAAGATGGAAATATTGTTATTTTAGAGTCAACTTCTCCTGTTGGAACAACAGATAAGGTAGAAGAGGTTTTACACGAAGAGGGTGTTGATACCTCTAAGCTTTATATTGCTCACTGTCCAGAACGTGTTCTTCCTGGTCATATTATGAGAGAGTTAGTTGAAAATGATAGAATTGTTGGTGGAACAACAAAAGAGGCAACCCAAAAAACTGTTGAATTTTATAAAACCTTTGTAGATGGAGAGGTTTTATCGACAGATGCAAAAACAGCAGAGATGGCAAAATTAACAGAGAATTCCTTTAGAGATGTAAATATTGCTTTTGCAAATGAACTCTCTATCTTATGTGATAAATTTGGTATTAATGTGTGGGAATTAATTGCTTTAACAAATCGACACCCAAGAGTAAATGTACTGCAACCAGGAGCAGGTGTTGGTGGACATTGTATTGCTGTTGACCCTTGGTTTATTGTTCATGCAGGTGGAGATGATGCAAAGATTATAAAAACAGCAAGAGAGGTAAATGCATATAAAACAGAGTGGGCAATAGAGAAGATTAAAAATGAAGCTCTAATTTTTGAAAAAGAGAATGGACGAAAAGCAAAAGTTGCTTGTATGGGTTTGGCATTTAAACCAAATATTGATGATTTAAGAGAGTCTCCAGCTTTATATATTACTAGACAATTAAGAGCTTCTAATATAGATGTTCTAGCCGTTGAGCCAAATATTAAAAGCTTTTCAGAGTTTGATATTGTTGATTATGAAAAGGCTATAGATGAAGCAGATGTGGTTACTTTTTTAGTTGGGCATAAAGAGTTTAAAAATCTAACTATTGGGCTTGATAAATCTGTTTTAGATTTTTGTGGTGTATATAAAAGTATTTCAAAATAGATGAAAATAGTGTTAGAAAAAATAAAAAATAGATTTAAAGAGAAAGATAACAAGGTTCTATTATCTAATTTTTTCTCTTTATCTGCATTACAAATAGCAAATTTTGTTTTACCTCTATTAACAATTCCTTACCTAATACGTGTTTTAGGTGTGGAGTTGTATGGTCTACTTGCTTTTGCAATGGCATTTATAATGTATTTTATGATTTTAAGTGATTATGGATTTAACTTAACAGCAACACGAGAAATATCTGTTTATAGAGATTCTAAAGAGAAAATTATAGAGATTTTCTCTTCTGTTATGATTATTAAATTTTTATTAATGTTATGTGGACTATTAATATTAAGTATAGTTGTCTTTTCTTTTGAAAAATTTTCAAAAGATTGGATTATCTATTATTTTACTTTTGGGATGGTATTAGGTAAGGTTTTGTTTCCAATTTGGTTCTTTCAAGGTATGGAAAAGATGAAATATATCTCTATTTTGAATATTATTGCAAAAGTTTTTTTTCTAGGGGCTATTTTTATTTTTGTTCAAGAAAAAGAGGATTACTATTTAGTGCCAATTTTAAACTCATTGGGTTTTATTATTAGTGGATTGATTTCTTTGTATTATATAAAAAAAGAGTTTGATATATCTTTGAAATTACAAAATATAGATACCTTGATTTTTTATTTAAAAGATGGATGGCATATATTCTTTTCTAATATAGCTGTTGTTGCTTATACAAGTACAAATATTTTAATTTTAGGACTCTTAACAAATAATGTACTAGTTGGATACTATGCTATTGCCGAACGTGTAGTAGGTGCAGTATCTACATTAGGACGAATCGTTAATCAGGTACTTTTCCCACACTTTTCTAAACTATGGACGGTAAATAAAGAACTATACTATTCAAAATTTAAAAAAGTATTTTTTTCAATAATAACTATAATGTTTACAATAGCTGTGATAATCTCTTTGTTATCTTCTTATATTATTTGGTTGCTCTCTAATGAATATATTGAAACATCAATTAATATACTTCGTATATTGATTTTTGTAGTAGTCCTTTATCCTTTAGGAGGTCTTTTTACACAAAGTTTTATTGCTCAGAAAAAAAACTATTTAGTTATCCGTATAACATTATTGACTATGCTTTTTAATACAATTTTGATTTTTCCATTGATTAAAATTTTAGGTGTTTATGGAGTAGTTGTAACTGTGCTTAGTGTTCAAATTTTTCATTTAATATTGAACGTTACACAATATATAAAATTAAAAAGAGAAGAAGATTTAGAAAAGAGGAAATTATAATGTGTGGTATTGTTGGATTTGTAGATTTTAAAAAAAAATCTACCAAAGAAGTGCTAAAGAATATGACAAATGTTATTGCACATAGAGGACCTGATGATGCAGGATACAGTTTTTATTTAAATGAAAAAGAGAGTATTGGCTTGGGACATAGACGACTATCTGTTTTAGATTTAAGTAGTGATGGACATCAGCCAATGAGTTTTAAGAACCTAACAATTGTTTACAATGGAGAGGTCTATAATTTTCATGCAATAAGAGAAGAGTTAATTGAAGTTGGATTTACCTTTGATTCCAACTCTGATACCGAGGTTATTTTGAAATCTTTTGACCATTGGGGTATAAAAGCTGTAGATAAATTTATTGGTATGTTTGCTTTTTTTATTTATGATAAAGATAGAAAAAAGTGTTATATTGTTCGTGATAGAGCAGGGGTTAAACCACTATATTATTATTGGAAGAGTGGAGTTTTTCTTTTTGGAAGTGAATTAAAAAGTTTTCATCAACATCCCAATTTTGAAAAAATAGTTAGCAAGGACTCTTTAGCTCAATTTTTACAATATGGATATATCTTGCAACCTTACTCTATTTTTGAAAATACATTTAAATTAAAAGCAGGACACTATTTAGAGCTAAATCTAAAAGAGCAGAGTTTTGAAGAGAAAAAGTATTGGGATGTATATGATTTTTATAAAAAGCCAAAACTAGAACTCTCCGAAGCAGAGGTTATTAGTGAAAGTGAAAAAATTTTAAAGAAAGCGATTGATTATCGAATGGTGTCAGATGTTCCTGTGGGTGTTTTTTTAAGTGGGGGGTATGATAGCTCTTTGGTTACTGCACTTTTACAATCAGATAGAAAAGAGAAAATAAATACTTTTACTATTGGATTTCACGAAAAAGGCTTTGATGAAGCACCTTATGCAAAGAGTGTTTCGGAACATTTAGGAACAAATCATACAGAGTATTACTGTACACAAAAAGATGCAAAAGAGATTTTGCCAAAATTGGTTGATATTTATGATGAACCCTTTGGAGATAGCTCGGCGATACCAACAATATTGGTTAGTCAATTAGCAAGAGAAAAAGTAACTGTTGCTCTTTCGGCTGATGGTGGAGATGAGATTTTTGCAGGTTATAATAAATATGATGCTGTTATAGATTTTTATAACAGATATAACTCTTATCCAAAGAGATTACGTCATTTATGTGCTTCTTCTATGAGATTGACTAGAAAATTTACTCCTTCTTATGCTCTAAGCCGAAAATTGGATATTAGAGCCTCTATTATTAAATCAGATACCTTATCTGAATTATTAAAAGTAAGCAGTCAAAAATATAAAAATCGTGATATTCAAACTTTATTTAAAAAAGAGGTAGATTTTTTAAAAACCTCTTTTGATGATGATTTAAGTAGTAGTGTAGAAGAGGATTTAAATCAACTTTTGGCAGTTGATTATAAAACCTATATGAATGATAATATTTTAACCAAGGTAGATAGAGCCACTATGTCAGTAGCATTAGAGGGGCGTGAACCTCTGCTTGACCAAAATATTATTGAATTTTTAGCACAGGTTGATTCTAAGATAAAATATAAAAATAGAAATAAAAAATATATCTTAAAAGAGATAACACATAAATACTTACCAAAAAAATTGATGGATAGACCTAAAAAAGGTTTCTCTGTACCTATTTTTGAGTGGTTTAAAGATGAGTTAAAAGAGTATATTCTTTACTATTTAGATACAAAAAGAATAGAAGAAGAGGGTATTTTTAATAGTGATGTAGTTGCCTATAAGCGTGAACAATATTTAGGTGGAAATTTAAAAGATATTAATGAGATATGGTATCTACTTATATTTGAAATGTGGTATGAAAAATGGATAAAAAATTAAATCTAAAAGATAGCAATTATTATAGAAGGATAGTTTAATGAAAGTACTTTTTACAATATCTTCATTACAATCGGGTGGAGCAGAGAGGGTTTTAAGTACACTTGCTAACTATTGGAGTCGTAAAGGTTGGGATATTACAATTTTGGTTGTATCATCAAAAAATCGTTTTTATAAAATTGATGAAAATATTAAAATAATCTCTCTTTTAGACAACTATAAAAGTAGCAGTAGTAAACTTCAAATTTTATACTATATAAAAGGTATTCGTGAAACTATTAAAAGTGAGAAGCCTGATATTGTTATATCTTTTATTACATTGATGAATATTTTAGTGCTATTAGCAACAAGAGGTTTAAATGTACCTATACTAATTTCTGAACGTAACTATTTTGACCAACTACGTAAAAAATCGTTAAAAGTTCTAAGGAGAGTTTTATATCCTAAATCTTCAGCTATGGTTGTTTTATCTGAGTATGATTATAATAAATATGATTATGTAGATAGTAAAAAAATCATCTTTAATCCTCTAAATATAGAGAATATTTTAGATGTTAATATTGATAATAAAGAGAAGATTCTTATTGCTGTTGGTAGTCTTAGTTATCAAAAAGGCTTTAGTATGCTTATTGAAGCACTCTCAAAGATAGATTTTAAAGGTTGGAAGTTCTTAATTATTGGAGAAGGCTCTCTTCGAGAAGAGTTAGAAGAGTTAATTAGAGAATATAACTTAGAAGATAATGTATATTTAATAGGGAAAAAGAGTAATATTTTTGATTATTATAAAAAGGCATCTATTTTTGTTTTATCCTCTTTATACGAAGGCTTTCCTAATGTTTTAGCTGAAGCAATGGCTCATGGTTGTGCCTCTGTAGCCTTTGATTGTAAAACAGGACCTTCTGAAATGATTAATGATGGAGTTAATGGCTATTTGGTAGAAGCAAATAATATAGATTTATTATCTAAACGAATTGAGAGTTTAATAGATAATGGAAATATAAGAAAAAAGTTCTCTGAAGAGTCTTTAAAAATAAAAGAGAAATTAGAACTTAATAAAATTACAGCTATATGGGAATCATATATAGTAGAGACTATTAAAAGTCAAAAGGGTTAATTGTGTCTAAAAAGAGAGTTATATTTTTTTTACCTGCATTGGATGTTGGTGGTGCAGAACGAGTTACTGTTAATATTATACGATATTTAAATCCTAATAGTTATGATATTCATTTGGTTATGGTTCAAAAAAAGGGTCTTTTTTTAGAGCATATTCCAAATTATGTTACTATTCATGATTTGGGTGTAAAGAAAACAATATTTTCTATTTTTAGATTACGAAAAGTTATTAAAAAGATAGAACCAGATATTATATATTCTACTTTAATTCGTACACATGTTGCTATCTATTTTGCACTAAAAAATATAACTCAACAACTAAAAGTAGTAATGCGAATGCCTAGTTCTCCAAAGTTAATGATGGAAGAGGGTGGTGGAAATGTTATTAATAAATTTATTTTGACAAAAGCTCTAAAAAAAGCAGATATTGTTGTGGCTCAAACACCTGAAATGAAAGATGAAATTGAGTTTTATTATAATGTAAATAGCAAAAATGTAAAAGTTCTTTTGAATATTTTAGATAAAGAGAATATTAATAAGAGTATTAAAAATCAAACAAACCCCTTTGATTCAAAAAATATCAATGTTGTTGCATCTGGTTTAGTTCGACATATTAAAGGGTTTGATATACTTATTTTAGCATTTAAAAAAGTCTATATGAAAAATAAAAATTTCAGACTCTATATTATTGGTCGAGACTTAAATGGTCAAACAGCCCAATATGAGAAGTTAGTTATCTCTTTGGGATTAGAAGGTGTTGTCTTTTTTTTAGGCTATCAAAGTAACCCTTATCGTTACTATTTTTATAGTGATTTATTTGTACTCTCTTCTCGTAGAGAGGGGCTTCCTAATGTGGTACTTGAGAACCTATATTTAAATAAACCCATTGTTGCAACACGATGTGTACCATTTATGAGTACTATTATTCAAGAGGGTATAAATGGTTTCTTAGTTGATATTAATGATGCTGACTCTTTAGCTACGGCAATAATAAATTTTAAAGAGATAAAAGAACCCACACTTAAGTTAAGTGATAACTACTCTAATCTAGAGGATATATTTTAAAATTGAGAAAGGATAAAAAATGAGAGAGGGTCTGTTAACGTTTTTTTCTACCGTTTTTATTATTGGCTTATCTTGGCATGTAAGTATGAACTATAACATTGTAGTTTTTGCTCCACTATTTATACTGTTAATATTTTTTATGAAAAATCCTTTTCCTATGGATATTAAATATTTTTATATTATTTTATCGTTTTTTTCTGTTTTTGTTTTTTGGTCACTACTAAATATTACTATCTATGACAAAGTTAATTTTGAAGTAACAGATAAGTTTATACGAAAAGCAATCTTTGGTGTTGTTATTATGAGCTTTATCTTTTTATTTTATGGGAAAAGGATAGACCTTTTAAAAAAGAGTATAGATTATGCTTTGTGGACAATACTATTGTTATGGTTAATGCAACTAGTAGTTTTTTATGCTACAGGAGAGTATATTGATTTACTACAACCATTTGCAGGAGCTGAACGAGCGCAACGCTATCAAGCATATTTTATTCAAGCAGTACTTCCTATAGATTTTATTAGACCTACAAGTATTTATGTTGAACCTGGGACATATGCTGTAAATACTTTTCCTTTAATGGTATTGAGTTATTTAAATCATAATAGAATTACGAAATTACATAAAGGCTTGTTGTTTTCATACTTTTTATCATTGTCTTTTTTTGCTATTATAATTGCAACACTCTTTATTTTTACTGTTGAGCTTTCAAAATTTAAATTTAAATTTAATAAAAAAAATATGATACTTATTTTTCTTATACTATTAATTATTTCAGGGATAATTTTTTATATTCAATATCGTTTTGTTGACCAAGGTGGAACAGAACAGTTAGGTTATAGAGAGCAAATTATTGACTATTGGCTATCACTTGATAGTTATGATACTCTATTTGGTTTAGGTAATGGACAAGTGGTTTTTGATGGAAGTACACCAGCACTAATAGAAGATGTAAGTTTCTTATTTAAATTAACCTTTGAGTTTGGTATTTTTGCATTACCTTATTTAGCTATTTTAATCTATATCTCACGGGGATTGCCCTTAATGTTTCTTTTTATTATTTTACTTACTAAAGTGCATTATCAAATCTATATTATGTGGTTTTATCCTGCTGCACTCTTTATGATTTGGCATATCGAAAGAAGAAATAAAGTACAATATCAAAAATAAAAAAAAATAGAAAAGAACTGTTATGAATATTGTAAACTTATATAGACTTGCTAATTGGCTTTTTTTAATGAAAATTCCTTTACTACCTAAGTTGATTTATTATGTACAATTTTTAATATTTAACTCATCTGTGCCTTATAAGTGTAAAATTGGTAAAAATACTAAATTTGCTTATGGAGGAATAGGTGTGGTAATTCATGCACGTACAGAGATAGGAGATAACTGTTTGGTTGGACAAGGAGTTACTATTGGTGGAAAAGCAAATTTACATAAAGCACCTAAAATAGGAAATTTTGTCTATATGGCAGCAGGAAGTCGAATTATTGGAGATATTACTATTGGTAATAATGTTGTTATTGGGGTTAATGCGGTGGTTAATAAGAGTGTTCCTGATAACTGTGTGGTTGCAGGTATTCCTGCAAAAATAATAAAGAGAGATATTGATATTATGGATTATATGGATGTCTAAAAATTATATTTTGGTAGGTGCATATCCTAACAGAGACAAACAGCAACAGCCAGGAGGGCAGTTAACAGCCACAAAACTATTGGTTGAGTATGCAACTTTGCATGATATTAAACTGCATATTATTGATACTTCTGAAAATACATTTCCTGCACCCTCTTTGAAAAAAAGAGTATTTAAAGCTATAAGAAGAGTTATCGAACTAAGAGGAGTTATTAAAGAGAATAGGGTAGATGGTGTTATTGTATTTAGTGGACCACTCTTTAGCTTTTATGAAAAAGTATTGATGTCTGCTATTGCAAAATATTATGGGAAAAAATCTATTTTACTGATTCGTTCAGGACATTTTATTGATAGTAATCAGCGAAGTGTAGTGATACGATATTTAAATAGATATTTATTAAAAATTCCAAGTAAGATTGTAGCTCAAGGGACAAAATGGGTAGAGTTCTATAAAGATATGAACGTTGATATTTCTAAAGTAGAGCTAATTTCAAATTGGATAAAAGTAAAAGAGAATCATAACTATATAGGGAATAGAGACAAAGTAGTTTTTTTATTTGCAGGGGCAATGGTTGAAAAGAAAGGAGTTTTAGAACTTTTTGATATTATCCAAACCCATTATCAAGAGCTAAAAAAGTACACCTTCCGTTTTGCAGGAGAGGGTGCATTGTTTGAAGCTTTAAAACAACGTAAAGAAGAGAATCATTTGGATAATATTGAACTTTTAGGGTGGAGATATGACTCAGATATGATGGATGAGTATCAAAGAGCTGATGTCTTTATTTTACCCTCACATGCAGAGGGTTTTCCAAATGCTATACTTGAAGCATTAAATTATAGATTACCAGTTATTGCAACTGATGTTGGTGGTATATCTGATTCTATTATAAATGGATATAACGGTTATGTTGTTGATGTAAAAGATAACGAGTCTATTTATAAAAGTATTAAGCAGTTAGGAGAATCTTTTGAACTACGCAATAAATTTTCTAAAAATAGTGAAAAGATTTTAAAAGAAAAACATGACTTTTATCAAAACTGTCAAGCACTTTTTAATTTGTTTTAAAATATATAATTAAGTTTACTATTCATCTTTTATCTTTAAATAAAATATCTTTTCTAATTTCTTTTTTAAGTATTGAAACCCTATAAAATAGGCTTTCAGCAAATTTTTAATTAAATTGATGTATTATGTCTAAAACAACAAAATATATTATATTTTGTTGTTTATTAATTTATGGAGAGTTTAAAAGTGAGTAATAAAATTACAATGGTATATCTTTTTTTTGTCCTTATTTGTAGTACATTTTTACATGCAAGAACAAATTATGAAGATGCAGAATCAAAAACGACAAACAAGTGGAAAATGTATTCAAATAAGTCTTCACAATGGCATATTAGAAATATTTATGATTCAGAAGTAAAAAGTCAAGTTATTAATTTTAGTGGTACATCATTACCTAATGGGTATATACTTGGAGCAAATAGTGGACAAAGAGCATGGAACAATAAAAAAGAGAAGAGTATAGAGTGGAGTATTAAATCTTCATCGTATTTTACAGTTTATATTAGTGTCAAAACAAAAAAAGGTCATAGATATATCTATTATACACCAACTGAAAAAAGTAAAGGTTTTAGAAAAAAGTTCTATGTTAATCATGGATTGGGGGTATCTGCACGTAATGGAAAATGGCATACGTTTAAACGAAATTTGACAAAAGATTTAAAAAAGTATGAGAGCGATAATGAGATAATAAGCGTTAATGCGTTTTTGATTAGAGGAGAAGCCTCGATAGATAATATTAGTCTATTTAATCCTATAGATAATAACTCGAATAACATTATAGTTGAAGATGGAGAAGATAGAAAAACAGATGGATGGAGAGCATCATCAGGGGGAAGAGTCTCTAATGTATATGATGATTTAAAAGATAGTAGAGTTATTAAACTTAGTTCAAACAGTTATAAGTATTACACCTTAGAAATAAAAGATGGTATAGATTTAAAAAAAATAAAATGGGATATGAAAATCAATAAAAGTTTCTACGTATATGTAAATATTACAACACGTAAAGGAAAAAGATTTTTATACTATAGTGGAATAGATAAGAATCTAGGATTATCAGGGATAGCTATGCATTATGGTTTAGGTTCAAGTGCAATTGATGGAACGTGGCACACATATACAAGGGATATAGAAGAGGATTTAAAAAGATATGAATCAGATAATAGTTTAATCTCAATAGATTCATTTAAAGTAAGAGCTATGGGCAGTGGCTATATAGATAATATAGAGTTATTTTCTTTAAATAAAGGTAGTATAGATGATAGTCAAGATACTACAGCTCCAATAATTACACTTAACGGTGCATCCACAGTAACCTTAGAGGAAGGAAGCCCATATATTGAGCAAAATGCCACAGCAGTAGATGATGTTGATGGAACTCTTGCTGTTACTATTAATGGTTCGGTTGATGTAAATAAAATAGGAAGTTATACTATCAACTATACAGCTACTGATAAATCGGGAAATAGAGCTGTTAAAAGTAGAATTGTTAAGATTGTTAAAAAAACTATTCCAACAACAGTAGATAGCTTAACTGAAATAGCTCCTCCTGATTTATCAGAATATATTGAGCGTTCTCCTAGAAGAGTAAACTCTGTTCCATCTTCTTTTAAAGAGAAGCCTTTTATCGATTCTGCACCATTAATTGACTCAACATCTGCTGAGAAGTCCAGAGGATATATTCTTTATTCTCGTCCAATTACTCAACCTGTATTTAGAAAAACACATCCTCAATCATGGGAAAGATTGACTAAATTGAGTGCTTTTGCTACCAAAGGAGAGTATGAACCTTTAACTTTTTCATTATATCCCTTGAAAAATATGGATAATTTACGTGTTGTTGTTTCTGATTTATCTTCAGGACGTGATATTATTTCTAAAGATAATCTTGATTTAAGAGCAGTAACCTATTGGAATATTCGTTATCCTTCCTATCTTTCTAAAAATACATATCGTAAGCAACCAGAACTACTAGAAGAGGTTAACTCTATCGCCTTAAAAGAAGGTATAAATCAACGCTTTTGGATTAAAGTATATGTTCCAACAGATACCCCTGCTGGTATCTATAAAGGTTATGTGACTCTATATGAAGAGGGAGCATCTAAAGCTCTACAAATCCCAATTGAGTTTAGAGTATTAAACTTTTCATTAAAACGTGACCCTAAAAAGCGATATAGTGCCTATTTTGGTAAAGCTTCAACCCAATTCAAAGGATTACAAGGTCAAGCTTTAGAGACAGCACGTACAAATGAGTTAAAAAGTATGCTCTCGTATGGTCTAGATCAATTTCCAAGTGTCTATCTATCATATGTCAAAAATCAAGATAAATTAATAGTGCATAATGAAGCTCTTGTTGATGAGATGGTACGTTTAGGATTTAAAGGACCAATACCTTTGGTTGAAGGGATAAGAGAAATTTATGACTTATATTATCCTAAGGAAAAGTATAAACGACCTAGTCGCCATTGGGATGTTCCTGTTATTCCTCCTGCAAATCATCCTATCTACAATAAAGTGGAACAGGTATTTAGAGATTTAAAAGAGTATGGCGAAAGTAAAGGGTGGCCAGAGTTTATTGTTGCTCCAATGGATGAAGTAAATACACCATCAGCTGAGTTTGCAGGAAGAGTTTTTCAAGCTGTTAAACGTGCAGGAGTAAAGACTTTTATTAATAAAAATCCAAATGCTTCAGATGCTCTAGTCTATCAAAATCTTAATGCTGTGGATAGTTGGTGTAGTAAAACATATGTCTATAATTATGATGAAGTAAAAGCTAGAAATCGGTATGACTACTGGATTTATCCTAATCATAACTCTGGAGAAGTTAAGAACCAAACCATTATGCAAAAAGGTGGTCGTATGACTTATGGTTATGGTTTATGGAAAAGTGGTTACACTACACTATTTCCTTGGCATTGGCATTGGATTCCTTTAGGATTAAAAGACCAGTTTGACTATTTGGGTGGAATTCAATCTGGTAGTGGAGTTAGAATGGATGAGAATCAAAAAATTATACCTGCTGTCTATTGGGAAGCTTTCCGAGAAGGATATGATGATTTACGCTATCTCTATACACTACAAGATAGTATTGTAAAAAGAGAAAATAGCAAAAATAGTGAATGTCAAGTATTAGTTCAAGCGGGTAAAAAACTTCTTCAAGATATTTGGGATTCTATTGTGCCTCAATCGGCTTATGCAGATAGTAATGTATGGAGTGATGAGGAGTTTAAAGCACGACGATTAGAAATAGCTACTTTAATTGAAAAACTAAAGGCTTATCCTACAACAAATCAAAGGGTTTCTCCTTCTGTATTAGCTAATACAAGAGTTATAAAAAATTTAAATTCTGATACTTCAATTATTGAAAGAAATTTGGGTTCTTCTTTACTTTCAGAGTATGACTTAGCTCCAAATGGAATAACTGGTTGGAGACCAGTTGCACAAGAGACAAGATTGGAAACTTCGGATAGTGGAAATATTCTATTCTCTGTTAATGTGGATTTAAAACACAATAGTAAAGGGGGAACAAGTGGAAAATTAATTAATTGGCCACGGATTTCTACTTTTTTTGGAAAAGGAGAAGTTGTTTTATCTGATTATGACTACTTATATTTCAAAGTAAAAATTACTTCTAACCGTTCTAAAAAGATTGATTTTGCTACTCCAATGCTTATTAATTTTCAATCTTATGAGGGTGGAAATTATGATTATAAAGTAGATTTAGGAACTAAAGAGGGTGTTTGGGTCTCTGTTGCTATACCAATTAAAGAGATGATAAAAAAGAGCAATAAGTCTGTATCTGATTGGAAGTTTTTAAGATTTATACAGTTTACAATAGCAGAGAGATTTTATATGGATAAGACAAAATTTAGTTTTGAATTTAATAAAATCTTACTAATTAAATTTACTAAAGCGACTATTCAAACTATTGATAGTAGTGAAATTGTAAGTAAATCATCTAAAGAGTATCAAGTTATAGTAAAAGGTCATGGATTTAAAAAAGCCCAAGAGCTAGGGGAAAATATGGTTGCTGTTATTTTAGATAGTGATGGAAAAGAGATTCTAAGAGAAGCTAATCCGATAAAAGAAGAGAGTGTAAAATTTATCTTTAATATTAGTAATTTAAAGCCAAAACTCTATAAGTTGAAGGTTTCAATTGTTAATTCAGAAGGAGTTACCACTATGAACAAGGTTCAAAATTTAAAAATTATTCCATAATAATTTATAGATATAAGTATTTAATGCTTATATCTTTTTTTATTAAAAAATATTTTTTATAGCATAAAAATATTTTTTAATATTGTAAATATATATAAAAAAATATATTATTAATAAATATTAAATAATTATTTAAAATATTCTATCTTTTTTAATAGTTTTTTTGTCATAATCCGTGAAAATTCTTAAATCTTCAGAAAGTTAAACATGAAAACAAAAAACTATTTACTCTTTTTTCTCCTGCTCTATACTGTATCTACGTATGCATCTACTTATGAAGATGCCGAAGATAACAGTATTTCAAGATGGTTCATTCCTTCAAGTGCAACAATTGCCAATCTCTTTGATACAGATAAATCAAGTCGTGTTATTACCTTTAACTCTGCCTCGTATCAATACTATAGATTTAAAAATCCTATTAATAGTAGTTCTAAAAATATTAAATGGGATATGAAGACAAGCAATCCTTTTTTTATTTATATTTTGGTTCAGACAACCGATGGAGATAGATTGCTTTATTATAATGGAATCAATAGAAATTATAAGATGTCTGGTATAGCCATACACCACGGATTAGGTAACAATGCAATTAATAATCAGTGGCATACATATAGTAGAGACTTAGATTCAGATATTAAAGATTTTGAGCCTAATAATAACTTTATTTCTATTAAGTCTTTTAAAATTAAAGCTATTAATACTTTTTCTATTGATAATTTGGAAACCACTGGAGGAGACTCTACCCCACCAGTGATTACACTAAATGGAGATAGCAATATAACCTTAACTAAAGGTAGTAATTATATTGAACAAAATGCAACGGCTATTGATGCAGTAGATGGTAGGGTAGATGTTATAATTACAGGAACAGTTGATACTTCAACTATTGGAAGTTACACATTGACTTATACTGCTACAGATAATAGTGGAAATAGTGCTTCTATAGAACGTAAAATAGATATTGTTGATTCAAATAATGAAACAATATTTACAATAGAAGATGCTGAAGATAGTTCAACTAATGGTTGGACTTTAAGCTCTGGTGCAAATATAGAAAATATTTATGATAATCTAAAACAGAGTAGAGTAATTCATCTCTATTCAGACTCTTATCAATATTATAATATTAGGGGTTTGTATAATAGAAAATTTAAAAAAATTCGATGGGATATGAGAATTTCAGGTGCTTTTTTTGTATATATTGGTGTAACTACAACATCAGGTTATAGATTACTCTATTACAATGCAGTTGATAAAGATAATGGAATTACTAAAACGGCTATTCATCATGGTCTAGGAGTAGAAGCTAAAAATGGAGAATGGCAGACCTTTACACGTAATATAGAGCAAGATATTAAAGATTATGAGCCTAATAATGAACTTATCTCTATAGATAGTTTTAAAATTCGTGCAATCAATGATGTCTATGTGGATGATATAGAACTATTTGGAAATGTAGATAATACGCCACCTGTAATTACACTTAATGGAGATAGTGTTATTAGAATTTTACAAGGTGATACCTATGTAGAGCAAAATGCAACTGCAATAGATGATAGAGATGGAAATGTAAATGTTCAGATTATAGGAGATGTAGATACTTCACAAGTAAGAATATATCTTATCAATTATATAGCTACAGATAGAGCAGGTAATAGTGCTAGTAAAATAAGAGTTGTACATGTTTGTGACCGTAATGAGAGTAGCTATCTATATAAAGAAGGATTTGAAGATAAAAATGCAAGTGATTATTTAGTTTATAAAGCATCTACTAATGGTCGTTTTAATTTAAGTAATAGTAAGTTTCTTTTTGATAAAAGCGATTATACAGAAGGAAATCAGTCATTAAAAGTAGAAATTAATATTCCAGGTTTAGGGGATAATGTCCCATGGTATTATTATTTAAAAATTCCAATGAATCCTGTTCTTGATTTAGAAGGAAATTTATCTTTATCTATGGAGATGAAATTTAATAGTAATGATTCGAGCGATGTTGAAATTGGATTAGGACTAGATTTACCATATTATCCTACAAGTAGTGGACTTAAACGTATCTTTTCCTTTAAAAATAAAAAATCAGGTATTTGGGAACATATTGAGATGGATAATATCCCACAAGAGACTCTAGCCCATGCAAATAATTGGTTAAATAAGTATCTTTATGATGGAGATATAAATGATATTGGAAGAGCTCTTAATGGAATAGTTCTTTTAGTTAAAGGAAAAGGAAAAGTTAGTTGTAGTGTTAATCTTGATAATATTAAAATTGGTGGAACACAACTTAATCCAAATGATTTTAAGAGTTTATATACAACACGTTGGAGTAATTATATCAGACGTATAAAAGGTAAAATAGCTAAACGAATAGAAAAAAGAGATGCATTAAGAGCATTACCAGATATAAGTAATTTTGCACTCTGTTCAGTAGAACAAGAGCGATACAATTATGCTAAAAATAGCTTGGCACGTATTAATGATATTATTGATGAGATGAATAACAAAATTTTGAATGGTTATTTTGCACCTAGCTTAATGGAAGAGTTAGATGGATTACTTAAAGCTTATGAAGGAACAGTTGCTCTTTTAGAAGATAGTTTGAATAATCAAAATCAAAAGATTAAAGTTTTAGATATGCCTTCAATGAAATATTATCGTTTAACAGGAGATAATACACCTCTGTTAAGTGAGCTAAATGGTTATAACTTACGTATGACAGCAGGAGAGTATAAGTCTGTTGCAATGCTTCTTGTTCCTATGTGTCAAGATGCAGGGGAGTTACATCTTGAAATAAGTGAACTTAATGGTGTAGGTAGTAGTATTCCTTCAGAAAATTTAGATTTTTATGTAGCAAAACTATGGTATCAAGCAGGATTAAACACTACTGCAAAAGTTGGAAAATTTATGACACAAGAGCTTTTATTAAAAGATGAAAATCTTGTTAAAGTAGACTTTGGAACAAAAAGTAATAAATTGAGAATAAAATATAATAGCTCTGGATCTAACGACTATATACCTATTGGTCATGCAACAGATAGCTTTCCTGATACAAAAACTATTACATTTAATGATGCTAAGAGATTACAGCCTTTTAGATTTAATGGAAGCCGACATAAATTGTTATGGGGGATAGTACATATTCCTACAGGAACAGCTTCAGGAGAGTATAATGCAACAGTTAAAATAGTTGATAGTGCTAATAATGTTTTAAAAGAGATACCTATAAATATTAATGTTTTACCTTTTGTTTTAGATGAGCCACTATTAAAATATTCACTTTACTATATTGGAAAACTTAATGAACAAGCATATCCTGTAGATTCTCACTATAAAACTTCTGCTCAAGAGCTTTTAGAGTTAAAAGATATGAAAAAACATGGAGTGATGTATCCTACAAGTTATGATACATTAGCTACATTGAATGATACATTAGTCTTGAGAAATAGAGTAGGTTTACCAAAAGATAGATTCTATACATTTGGTCTTAGAGCAGATAGATATTCTATGGATAACATTGAAAATAATATATATGATTATAAATCCATATTAGCTGATAATGGTTATTTGGCTGATGAGTTATATCTATATGCAAATGAAGAGATTTCCAAGTATGAACTTAAATTAGAGTTAGATAGTATTCGTCGAGTTCATTTAGCAGGTGCTAAAACATTTACAGCAGGATATAACTACTTTTATGATGTTTTAGGGAATGATTTAGATATGTTCGTTTATCATAAAGGACCATTAAATAAAGATGCAACCAAACAAGTGCAAAAATGGCATAATTCAGGAAAAGAGATTTTTGCTTATTCTGCTCCACAAGTTGGTATTGAGAATCCAGAAGTATATAGACGAAATTTTGGATGTAAATTATGGCAAAAAGGATTTGATGGAGCATTAAACTGGGCATATCAAGCTAAACGAGGTGCATTTTGGAATGACTTTGATGGTGGAAGTAGTTCGTTTAGAGAAGAGGCTTTTACATACCCTACAACAGATGGTATTGTTGGTACTATTGAATGGGAAGGTTTTAGAGAAGCAATAACTGATGTTAGATATATTTCTACTTTAGTAAATTTAATTAATAGAGAATCTAATAGTGGAGCAGATGTAACAAGTTTAAATAATTTTATCTCTAATATAGATTGTAACTCTGATTTAGATGTTTTAAGAGAGAATATTATTAATGAAATTATGAAACTTAAGGAATAAGGTAACATTTAAAGTTAATTTAAAATAAAAAATAATATAATATATTATTATGAATAAAATTACTTTACTGTTTAATACCGTTAAATTTTTAAAACCAATACAGATATATAGTCGAATTTTCTATTTCGTCAGAAAAAAAGTTAGAGTTTTTTATAACTTTAACTACCCTTTAGAGAAAAAATCTAATAGTGTAAAATTAAATTTAAAACCCACAATTCTCTCATACAGGAGTTATTATGGAGATTATAAATTTAATTTTTTAAATCTTTCTAAAAATTTTGGAAATGAAATAGATTGGAATTTTAGTAATAATGGAAAATTATGGACATATAATCTTAACTATTTTGATTTTTTAAATCAAGAAAATCAAGAAGAAGAGTATGAGTATCTTGATATTATAGAAGATTTTATCTCTAAGCAAAAAGAGATAACTATTGGATTTGAGCCTTCGCCTATAGCTCTTAGAGGAGTTAATTGGATTAAATATATGACTTTTAATAATATTAAGAGTCAAAAAATAGATAACAGCTTATATGCACAATACTATAGGTTATATGATAACTTAGAGTATCATCTTCTAGGAAATCATCTACTTGAAAATGGATTTTCTTTACTTTTTGGAGCTTACTATTTTCAAGATGAACTTTTATATAAAAAAGCTAAAAAGATTTTAATTGTTGAATTAGAAGAACAAATTTTAGGTGATGGTGGACATTTTGAACTCTCTGTTATGTACCATCAAATAATGCTTTTTAGACTCTTGGATACTATTAATTTAGTTAAGAGTAATTCATGGAAAAATCAGGAATTACAATTTTTCTTAATAAGAAAAGCTGAATCTATGTTGGGATGGTTAGAACAGATGACCTATCAAAATGGAGAGATTCCCTTACTAAATGATAGTACATATGGTATTGCACCTACAAGTAGAGAGCTTTTTGATTATGCAAAAAGATTAAAGATTAAAACAGAAATATTATCTTTAAAAGAGAGTGGGTATAGAAAAATTATTAAAGATAAGTATGAATGTGTGATTGATATTGGTAATATAGGTGCATCATATATTCCAGGACATGCTCATGCTGATACTTTTAATTTTGAACTTTATAAATATGCAAAGCCATTTATTGTAGATACAGGTTTATCTACTTATGAAACTAATAAGAGACGTATTATAGAGCGTTCAACCCTATCTCATAATACTGTTGAGATTAATTCTAAAAATCAAAGTGAAGTTTGGGCTGGTTTTAGAGTGGGTAAAAGAGCAAATATTATTTCTATCGAAGAGAGAGAAAATTCTATAGAAGCCACACATAATGGATATAGAGATGATGATATAAAACATCATAGATTATGGATTTTTGAAGAGAATAGAGTGATTATTGAAGATAGATTAAATAGAAAAAGTAATGCTATTGCATCCTTACATTTTCATCCAGATGTAACTAAAAGAGAGATTTTAAATCATATTGAAATAGATAATGAAAATTGGAGCTTTTCGGAGTATGAATATGCTTCACAATTTAATAAATTAGAAAAAGCTATCTGTATCTATATCCCTTTCTCAATTAAATTAAGAATAACTATAAAAATTTAACTAATAAATATTTTTAAATATAAAAAGTTTAAAAATATTTTTTTTACTTTAATAAAGTTTTTAAATGTTATAATAAATTAAAACGAAAAGTATAAGGTTTTAATAGTCAATAACCTCTCCCAACCCTTAACGGGTATGGAAGAGGCTTGATTGACCAGATTAAGTTGCCAATATTATTGGTCACTACGATATTTATGTTATCACACCTTGGAATGCTTCTCCAGTTCCAAGCTCTGTGTAGGCTCTTTAAGTTGGGTTAAAGCCCTGTGAACCTAAGGACGATTCGCCATTGCGAACAAGCATCTATATCATTATCGAGGAGAGAGGCGAAAGCCCGTTACCACTGTAAAGTGAGCTAATCTGAAAAAGGATTTTAAATGGTTTTTGTATTAAGCAGAGACAAAACACCTTTAGCCCCAACTCATGAGGCTAAAGCTAGAAAATTATTAAAACAGGGGAAAGCTGTTGTTCATAAGATATTCCCTTTTACAATAAGACTAAAAGAAAAAAAAGAGTCAGATAAACAGTTTGATATTAAATTTGATGTTGGTGCATCAGTTACTGGTGTTGCTATAGTAGATGCTGTAAAGTGCTTTTTCTTCGCTGAAATAGTACATCGAGGAAAAGTCATTAAAAAAGCAATGGATTCAAGGAGAGCAATAAGAAGAGGTAGAAGAGCAAGAAAAACAAGATATAGAGAAGCTAGATTTGATAATAGAACAAGACCTAATGGGTGGTTACCACCAAGCGTTAAATCAAGAGCCGATAATGTTATTAATTTTGCAAAAAAATATGTAAAGCTAATTCCACTAAAAAAGGCTATTGTTGAAAAAGTCTCTTTTGATACAAGCTCTATGACAAATGGTAAAAAATTATATGGAGATGAGTATCAAAATGGAGAACTTAAAGATACAAAACTAAGAGACTTTATCTTTAAGAAATATAACTATAAATGTGTCTATTGTGGAGGTGTTGGAGAAGAGATTGAACATATTATCCCTCGCTCAAAAGGTGGCACAAACTCTATTCAAAACTTAACGCTTAGTTGTCGAAAATGTAATATAGAGAAAGGAAATCTATCTCTTAAAGATTTTGGTAAAAAAGTTAAAAAAGATTTTTCTCACATTGAACCTAGAAAAACTCCGAAAAATGCCTCTATAATTCAGAGTGCAAGAACTTATACTCTAAAAGAGTTAGCAAAAAATTTTGAGGTAGAAACAGGCGAAGGGTGGGAGACTTATGCTAATCGAAAAGAGTTAAAATTACCTAAAGAACACTATTATGATGCAATGTGTATAGGAGATAATTATAAGTATAAAATAGTAACCCAAAGAGTTTTAGAGGTTAAAGCCCAAGGTCGTGGCAATCGTCAAATGTGTAGAATGGATAAGTTTGGATTTCCAAGAACAAAGGCTAAAGGCTCTAAAATAATAAAAGGATTCCAAACTGGAGATATTGTGAAGGCAGTAGTCACTAAAGGAAAAAAGATAGGAACTTACCTTGGAAAAGTAGCTGTTAGAGCTAGTGGAAATTTTAATATCACTACGACAGAAGCAACTATTCAAGGTATCAATTACAGATATTGTACAACCATACAAAAAGGAGATGGATATGCTTATGCAACAAGAACAATCAATCAATAACAAACCACACCAATTCCTCCTCGCCCAAATCACAGATTATGGACGAGGTTTCCTTGGAGGATTTTAATGAAAAAAGTTAGTTTATGGTTAGGGATAATAGTTATTTTTGTAGGTATATTTTTGCAAATTTATACAACATTAAACGCAGATGATACTGTTGTTATTGGCAATAGAGATGTCATATCAACTCCATTAAAAAAGGGAACAATCTTTGTCTCTCCTAATGGTACAGGTAAAAAGTGTACTCAAAAAGAACCTTGCAGTTTTGTTTTTTATAACAAAAATATAGATGCTAAAGCAGGGGATGTAGTTTTTTTTAGGGGAGGGGTTTATAAATTCTCTTTAGATGGAGTTAAAAGATTTTATTTAAAAGGTGGAGATATTAATAATTCTACTATTTATGAGAGTTATCCAGGAGAGGTAGCAATATTTGATGGTTCAGATATTAGTACAGATGATACTGAAAAAGAGTCTTGGAGAGAGGGACGGTTAGAGTTAAGAGAAAATTATACTATTTTGCGAAAAGTTGAAATACGGAATATGCCTCAGTATGGGGTTCGTATATTTGGAAACCATAATATTATAGAGGGTTGTACTATTCATAATAATCACTTAAGTGGAGTAGAAATTTATAATTTTAAAGATGGATACTCTATTAAAGATAGTGGTGGTTCATATAATATTATTAGAGATAATATTATTTTTAATAATTCAGATAAGGGTCTATCTCATCATAATTATGCAGATGGAAATAATGCAGATGGGATTATTGTACATAGTGGAGTAGGCAATATTTTGAGTCATAATCGTGTCTATAATAATAGTGATGATGGTATTGATACTTGGAAATCAATGAGTAGTATTGTTGAGTATAACTTAGTATATAAAAATGGAAAGGGTGCAGGTGGAAATGGAAATGGTATTAAATTAGGAGGAGCAAAAAAAGAGTCCCCTTTGGGTTCAAATAGTATAGCTAGACACAATATTTCATATTTGAATCGTAGTATGGGTATTAATATAAATGCAGGTAAAAATGTTCTTATTGAATATAATACAGTTTATAAAAATGGTGGTTTCGGATATACTTTAGAAGATGACACTACTTTAATAAATAATATTTCATTTAACAATAAGAAAGCTGATGTTGGATGGTCAAAGGGAAAATCTCAATTAAATAACTCATGGCAAGATGGTAGAAAAGTAGAGTTTAAAAGTACTGATGAAAATAGTACAGATTTTTTAAAGCCTCTTTTAAAGAGCAATATTCTTAAAATAGGGGCATATGCCGTCCCTGATAAGAAAAACTAAAAACTTAAATTAATAAAAACAGGAAATAGGGGAAAATAGTATGAACATAGTAATAATTACACAAGATGAGCCTTTCTATTTAGTAGATAACTTAGAGTATTTAATTAAGAATTTACCAAAACATTCAAAAATTGTGGCATGTGTTGTAAATGATGTCTCACCTTTTGGCAAAAAAGAGACTTTTTTAAAAAAAGCAAAAAAAACTTATGATATTTTTGGTTTAAGTTTTTTTATGCACTACTCTTTTAAATTTTTAAAAAGTAAATTAAATCGTTTTAATAATATAACAACTCTTTTAAAAAAAAGTGGCATAGATAAAATTGTTTTAGAAAAACCAATTAATAATCAAGCTTCTGTAGATATTATTAAAAAATATAAACCTGATTTATTAGTATCTATTTTAGGGAATCAAATTTTTAAAGAGCCTATTCTATCTTTAGCTCCTAAAGGGTGTATTAATCTGCATACAGCACTTTTACCAAAATATCGAGGATTAATGCCAAGTTTTTGGGTTTTAAAAAATAATGAAAAAGAGACAGGTGTTTCAGTATTTTTTGTTGATGAGGGTATTGATAGTGGAGATATTATTGTACAAGAGAGAGTCGAAATAGGAGATAGAAGCCAAGAAGAGTTAATTATCTATACTAAAAAATTAGGAATGGAAGCAATTATAAAGAGTATTGATTTGATTGAAAAAGATAAAGTAGTTCTTATTCCTAATGATGATTCTAAAATGACCTATTTCTCTTTTCCTACAAAAGAGGATGTAGCCGAATTTAAGAGACAAGGGAAAAGGTTTTTCTAATGAATATTTTAACTTTTGATATTGAAGAGTGGTTTCATCTTTTAGACCATAACTCAACAAGAACAGAAAAAGAGTGGTCAAACTATGAGTATCGTTTAGATGCGAATATGGATAGAATTTTTGAATTACTAGATAGGAAAAAGCAAAAAGCTACCTTTTTTGTATTAGGGTGGGTTGCACGAGAGTTTCCTAATATTCTTAAAAAAATTGATAGTATGGGTTTTGAAATTGGAACACACTCTGATATGCACCAGTTAGTGTATGAACAAAATAGAGTTGAATTCAATAATGATTTAAAAAGGTCTATTTCTAGTATAGAAGATGTTATTGGTAAGAAAGTAAAAACTTATCGTGCACCAGGATTTTCGATAAAAGAAAATAATAAATGGGTTTTTGAATCATTGATAGAGAATGGAATTGAGATTGATTGTAGTGTATTTCCTGCAAATAGGTCTCATGGAGGATTTAAAAGTTATGGATATAGCCAACCTAGTATTATTGATATAGGAGGAGCGTCATTAAAAGAGTTTCCTATTAATACAATAGATATTGGTGGAAAAAATATAATTTTTTCTGGGGGAGGGTATTTCAGGCTTATACCATACCCCCTAATTAAAAGAATGATGAAAAGAAGTGATTATGTTATGACCTATTTTCATCCTAGAGATTTTGATTCAATGCAACCAATGATTAATGATTTATCTTTAATGCGAAAGTTTAGGTCATACTATGGTTTGAATAGTGCATTTTCAAAATTGGAAAGATTAATTGATGATTTTGCATTTGTAGATATTGCACAAGCAGATAAATCAATTAATTGGGAATATCAAAAAATAATAAGGTTTAATAGTGAAAATACTTTTTCTTACGGATAATTTTCCTCCAGAGGTAAATGCTCCAGCAACAAGAACTTATGAACATTGTCAAGAGTGGATAAAAGATAAAGATATTGAGGTTACAGTAATTACGTGTACCCCTAATTTTCCTCATGGTAAGGTTTATAAGGGATATAAAAATAGATTTTTTCAAAAAGAAAATATTGATGGTATAGATGTAATTCGTGTTTGGAGTTATATTAGTTCAAATAGTGGTTTTACAAAAAGAGTTCTTGATTATATCTCTTATGCTTTTATGGCATTTTTAGTAGGTATCTTTCAAAAACATGATGTTATTATTGCTACTTCCCCACAGTTTTTTACAACTTGGGCAGGTTGGGCATTAAGTAAAGTAAAAAGAAAACCATGGATTTTTGAATTAAGAGACTTATGGCCAGAGACCATTAAGACAGTAGGAGCAATGAAACAGGGTAAGATTATTGAAATCTTAGAAAAAATAGAGTTATCTCTTTATCGTAGTGCTAATATAGTTATTCCTGTAACAGATGCTTTTAAAGCAAATCTTATCCATCGTGGAATTGATGCTAATAAAATATCTGTTATAACAAATGGCTCAAATAATGACCTATTTTATGGTCAAGATAAAGATAAAGCATTATTAGATGAGTTAAATTTAACAGATAAATTTATAGTCGGTTATATTGGTACACATGGTATGTGTCATGGATTAGATTTTATTGTTCAATCCTTACCTAAAATTAAAGATAAAGAGATTCATTTTTTATTTATTGGTGATGGTGCAATGAAAGAGAGTATAGTTCAACTTTCAAAAGAGTTGGCTTTACAAAATATAACTTTTTTAGACTCTATTTCAAAAAGTGATGTTCCTCGTTATCTCTCAATTTGTGATATATCTTTAGCACCACTAAAAAATGAAGGTAATTTTAGAACTGTTATTCCTTCTAAAATTTTTGAAGCAGCAGCAATGGAAAAACCTACACTATTAGGTGTTAGAGGACAAGCTCAAAAAATTATTGAAAAATATAATGCTGGTATCTGTTTTGAACCTGAAAATGAAGATGACTTTATTGAAAAACTACTACTTTTAAGAGATGAAAAAATTTATATAGAGTGTCAAAAAGGTTGTTTAGAGTTGGCTAAAATGTATGATAGAAAAAAATTAGCTAGAGATATGCTTAAAATAGTAAAAACTGTGGTATAGAAAAATATAGAATAGAGCAGTTTTTGCTCTATTCTATCTATAAACAACCATCTGAACTCTCAAGTACAGATTTAATATCAAAAATTACCTGTTCTTGATTATTTAAATTCATTCCTTTATACTCGTCATGAGCAACTGCTAGAACAATAGCTGAGTAATCATCTATCTTTAACTCTGAAGATGGAATTAAATCTAAGTTATACTCTCTTTTAACCTCATCTGCATCTGCCCAATAGTCACTAACTTCTACATTACATCCAAAGTCTTGAAGCTCTCGTATAACATCAATAACCCTAGAGTTTCTAATATCTGGACAGTTCTCTTTAAAGGTAATTCCCAATACTAAAACTTTAGCACCTTCTATCTTTTGACCTTTTTTAATCATAAGTTTTATTACTTGATTTGCTACATAAATGCCCATATTATCATTTAGTCTACGTCCTGCCAAAATGATTTCTGGGTTATATCCCACCTCTTGGGCTTTGTGTGTTAAGTAGTATGGGTCAACACCAATACAGTGACCACCAACTAAACCAGGTTTAAATGGTAAAAAGTTCCATTTTGTACCTGCTGCGTCAAGAACAGCATTCGTATCAATACCTAAACGGTTGAAAATCATAGATAGTTCATTAACAAAAGCTATATTAATATCTCTTTGTGAGTTCTCTATAACTTTAGCAGCTTCGGCTACTTTAATGCTTGGTGCCAAGTGCGTACCTGCTGTAATAATAGAGCCATATAGCTCATTAACTTTTTTGCCAATTTCAGGTGTAGAACCAGAAGTTACTTTTAGTATTTTAGTAACAGTATGCTCTTTATCTCCTGGATTAATTCTTTCTGGGCTATAGCCACAAAAGAAATCTTTATTAAATGTTAATCCTGACACTTTCTCTAAAATAGGTACACAATCTTCTTCTGTTGCACCTGGGTATACAGTTGATTCATAAATTACAATATCATCTTTTTTAAGCACTTTCCCAATTGATTCACTAGCTTTTAAAAGAGGTGTTAAGTCTGGTTTTTTATGTTTATCTATTGGTGTTGGTACAGTTACTATATAGATATTACAATCACTAATCTCTTCTAAAACATTTGTAAATTGCATTTTATTAGCAATTGCTTGATTTACCTGTTCTGTGCTTAATTCAAGTGTTCTATCAACTCCAGAGCGTAATTCATCTATTCTCCATTGAGCAATATCAAACCCTATAACTTCATATTTTTCTGAAAATGCATGTGCTAATGGTAAACCTACATACCCTAAACCTATTACGGCAATCTTATAATTCTTCACTATTTACTGTCTCCTTTAATATCATTAATGTACCAAGCAATAGATTCATTTAATCCTTGCTCTAAACTATGTGTAGGTTCATAACCTAATAGTTCTCGCATTTTATCTATATTAGCATTAGAGTGTCTAATATCTCCTGCTCTAAAGTCTCTATATATAGGCTCTTTTATATCTAAGCTAGGAATATTCTCTTTTAATCCTGTTGCAATTGCTCTATAGAGGTTATTAAGTGTCTCTCTTCCTCCAATAGCAGTATTAAATGCTTGACCAAATGCCTCTTTATTATCTGTTGTTCCTGCCAATATATTGGCTTGGATGACATTTTCTATATAAGTAAAATCACGGCTTGTTTCCCCATCTCCATTAATAAACAGATCTTCGCCTTCTAAAATCTGTCCAATCCATTTTGGAATAACAGCAGCATAAGCACCATTGGGGTCTTGTCTTTTTCCAAAAACATTAAAATAGCGTAATCCAATTGCCTCCACACCATAACATTTTTGAAATACTCCCATATATAGTTCATTTACATATTTAGTAACGGCATATGGAGAGAGTAAGTTTCCTGTTCTCTCTTCTACTTTTGGAAGCTCTTTTGAATCTCCATAAACAGAAGAGGATGAAGCAAAGACAAACCGTTTAACTCCATTATCTTTTGATGCTGTTAAGATATTTAAAAAACCAGTTACATTAGAATGGTTAGAGATAATAGGGTTATCAATTGACCTTGGAACAGAACCTAATGCGGCTTGATGTAAAACAATATCTACATCTTTAGTAATTTTTTGACATATCTCTAAATCGGTAATATCTCCCTTTACAAAGGTAAAATTTTTCCACTCTTCTGGTCTAACAGAGTTTTTTATATGTTCTAAATTATAAGCATGTCCAGTTGAAAAGTTATCTATAGATATAACTTTTTGATTTAGCTTAAGTAAGGATTCGGCAAGGTTTGAGCCAATAAATCCTGCTACACCTGTAACTAACCATGTTTGTTGGTTATCTAGTAAGTTTTTTTTTACTTCATCATATTTCATTTTTTTTCTTTCATTTTTTTATAATTTTAACATATTCTCAATATGTTAGTTATTATTGAATAGCGTATTGTTTTTTAAAATAGTTTTATACTCTTTACTTTTTAAAACTTTCTCAACCATGAGAATATCACGCATACGGTGTACATCACTTCCTATAAAGTCCACAAGTCCTTTTTCAATTAATTTTAAAGCTGTTTTCTTTATACTACTAGAGTGCGATTGCAACGATTTTAAATTAACTTGAAATAATACACCCATTCTCTTTAATTCTTTATAGCGTTCTAAATTATCACTATATAAATAGTTGTATCGTTCAGGGTGTGCGAGTACAGGTATATATCCTTTTCTAATTATACTTTCAATAGCTACTTCTAAAATAATTAGTTTAGATGTACAAGGGGTTTCAAAGAGTATATAGTTTCCCATAAATGGTAAGAGTTCATCATCTTCTATAAGTCTTAAAAATTCCATATCTAAAAAGTATTCAGCACTAGCTTCAAGATTTATCTCAATACTCTTTTTTTCTAATTCATTTTTAACCATAAATAGTTTTTCTTGAATAATATCTATACTATTAGGGTAGAGGTCAGAAAAAATATGAGGTGTAGTAATAAGTTTACTATATCCTAAAGATTTAAATTTTTTAATAATTTCAATAGACTCTTTAACTGTTTTTACACCATCATCAATCCCTGGTAGAAGATGAGAATGAATATCTACTGTAATGGGATTAGGAAGAATAGGGATTTTATTAAAAAAAGGGAACAAATACATATTTACTACTTATACTCATAACTGTATCCATAACCATACTCGCCACCTATATTTTTAGATGCATTTAATATAATACCTACGTTTTTAAATTGATATTGTATTATCATATCTTGTATAGTATGAATAAAATCTTTTTTTGCAAAACTTTCTTTTAAAAGTATTAGATTCAAATCTGTATATTTCATAATAGTTTTTGTATCATTAACAATTCCAATAGGTGCAGTATCAATGATAATATAATCATACATAGTTTTTAGTTTTTCAAAAAGTATAGGAAGTCTCTTTGACAATATTAACTCTGATGGATTCTCTGGAATTGGACCAGATGTTATAATATCTAATGTTCCAAATTCTGTATGTTGTATAATTTCTATTTCATTATATTGACCATCTAGGTAATTAGTTATTCCTATGCTATTATCAATGTCAAAAAACTTATGTAGAGTAGGTTTTCTAATATCTAAATTGATAAGAAGAGTCTTATATTTAGCCATTTCTAAAATTTTACCTAAGTTTGCAGATACAGTTGTTTTTCCTTCACTTGCAATAGTGGATGTTATTAAAATTGTTGTAGCTTTATTACTCTTATTTATAAATTGCAAATTTGTTCTTAAAGTACGAAATCCTTCAGAGAAAGGAGAACGTGGGTCTGTCTGAACTTTTAATTGATATTTTTTTTGTTTAAGAAATGGGATACTTCCATATATAGGAATTGAAGTTAACTTTTCAACATCTGTTTTGTTTCTAATTTTGCTATTAAATGAATAACGTATAACAGCTAAGATAGAGGCTAAAATAAATCCAAAAATAGTGCTAAGTATAACAATGAGTGTCTTTTTATTTTTAACAGGTTTATCTGATTTATAGGCTTGGTCAATAATCTGATAATTAGAAAAAGTAGAGAATTGAATAATTTTATTTTCTGCCTCTTTTTTTAGTAAATATTCATACATCTTTGATTTTACTTCATAATTTCTCTTAATATTTACTAGATGTCGTTCTTGAGATGGTAGAGTTTTTAGTTTCTCCTCATAGGTATTTTTACGTTCATTAAGATTACTATTTTGATACTCTATGTTAGTACGCAAACTTTTTAAGTTAAACTCTATTTTTTTTCTAATATTTTGAATTTCTCTTCTTAAACTTTTTAATTGAGGGTACTCATCGGTATATTCTGTACTCAATTTCTCTTCCATAAGTTGACTATCTTGTAGTTTAGTAATTAATCTTAATGTATTACCCTCATCAAGTTTAGATACGGCAGGTGCTATATTATCTAGGTTATAGTTGTTTTGTACAAAATTAATTAGATTGATAATAAGTTTTTTCTTGAGTACATTTTCAGAGATTTGTATCTCTATATCACTTAATTTTCGTATAAAAAGTGTTGCCTGTTCAGAAGGTTTAACAAAACTTTTTGATTCTTGATAGTTTTCTAATTGCTCTTCAGATGCGGTTAGCTCTTTTTTAATAGATTGAAGCTCTTTTTTAATAAATTTGAGAGTTTTAGTATTTTGTTTATTTTTACTAATAATACTATGTTTAATAAAGCTTTTTGTTAATATATCAACATAAAGTTCAGCTCTTTTTGGAATAATATCTTGGTATCCTACACGTATTAAAGAGGTATCTTTTTCTAATTGGGTAATAGTTAGATTCTCTTTAATTAAATTCTCAAATATATCTCTGATGTTACCATTAATTATAAATTGTATTGGTGTTTCAAAATCACTTAACTTATTAATTCTTAATGTAAAATATTGATTAGTAATCTTTTCTCCATAATGGTAAGTAATATTGCTATCTATAGATAATAACTCTTTATGAAATAGTTTATGTTCAAGCTTTTTTTTATATGGAGGGTCATATTTAAGTGAAAAACCATTTTCCTTAGGAATTAAGGTTAACTCTTTTCCTATAATTTTATTATTTAAAATTTTGATTTTATCAATTTTTATAGGTATATTTTCATAAAGCTCAACCCTTTTATATAGTTTATGGGTAAAGTACTGTACTTTAAAATCAATTTTATTTAGAGCATTTTTATTGATTTTAAATGTTTTAAGAAGCGTTATCTCTTCGGTAACATCTTTAGATTTACTATCAGACAAAGTATTACTATTAATTAAATCTACAGAGGTACTCTTGATATTTGGTTTAACTTTAATAATTGAGTAAGCTTCGTAGATATTTGGTTTAAAGTAAACATAAACACCACTTAATAAAGAGAATAGTAATGTTATAAAGATAATAGACCATTTATATTTAAATAGAATATTTAGTAAATCTTTAAATGTAAAATCTTCTACTTTACCATTTCCTATGTTATTAAAATTATTATTCATTAATCAAGCCTTATTAATTTGATAAAAATTTAATATTAACAAAAGGAGTTAATACATGACTAATAAGATTAAATATAGGGTCAATCTCTTTAACACCTGTATTAAATGCTTTCATATTATTAGGTGTAACATAAACAATATCATTAGGTTTAATCATTAGATTAGCTGTCTTTAATGAATTAATATCTGTAAGGTTAACAACTTCAGTTTTTACTTTTGAATCATCTCCACCTCTTATAATTAGAATAGATTGTCTATTAGCTGTATCGGTTAAGTCTCCAGCTTTTGCAATAAGTTCTAAAAGTGTCATTTGCTCATTAATTAGTTTAACTTCTCCTGGTCTTTTTACCTCTCCTATAATGTAAGCACGTTTATTAAGAACCTCTACTTGTACATCAGGTTTTTTAATATATACCGATAGTGCATTTTCAATAGCATCTTCTGCTTGAGTTTGTGTTAATCCTTCAATATGAACACTTCTTACAAGTGGAAGTCTAATATCTCCTTTTGAATTTACTAAAATACCTCGTTCTTGTTGTTGATTATTAATTGTTGATGTACTCAAATCAGGATGTTTATATACAATAAGAGAGATTCTATCATGTGGTTGAATTTTATATTCAAACTCAACATCTTTTAATTGCTCTAAAGTAGCTCTTTGAGCCTCTTCTTGTTCCTGTTTCTCTTTTTCGGTCTGTGCTTTTTGTAGTTGTTTTGTCTGATTAAATAAAACAAAATTCTCTTTTGTTGTACAAGCTGTAAATCCAACCATAATCAGGATTAATAGAAACATTTTCATTGATAAAACTCCGTGTATTATATTAAATATTATTTTAATGATATAATAACAGAAAACATATGAGAACATATTAAAAAATTGTTTTTTAATATAAAAACATTAATTGTTATCTTTTAATTATCTCTTATCTCTTATAATTTTAAAAAATATCTTTATTTAGATAAAATTTACTTTTTAATTATCTCTGATAATCTTAAAAAAACATCTTCATCTGTATAAATTTTACCAAAAGCAATTTGATGTTCTAAAAAGTGTGCTTGAATTTTATTATCATGTTGAGTTATTATTTTTTGATACTCTTTTGCTGTAGTTTTATTTAAAGAGATTTCATTAGACTCCAAGGAGTTTGGGTCTATTAGTTCAAATGTTCCATTTAACATGGGGTTCTCTTCGATTCTATCTCGTACGATTAGAGCATAAACCTCATTTTTATGAGCAATTTCACTTAAATCTATATCTCCATAAAAATCACCTACCATAAAAATAAGGGATTTTTGACGAACAACACCATTAATAAAATTACAAAAGTTTTTATAGTTAACCTCTTTACCTAAAGTATTTATCTCTATAGCATTGTTTACTATATTATAAATAATATTATTACTTTTGCTTGGTTCAAAAAATATTTCTGATTTATCTGAAAAAAATTGACTCTGTAATCGGTTGTGACCTTTGAGTGCAGAAAAAGAGAGTAGGGCTAAGATTTCTGCTACAATCTCTTGTTTTAATTTAACTGAACCAAAGTTTATACTTCCTGATACCATAAATGCTAAAACGATATTAAGCTCTCGCTCTTCATTAAAGACATTGGTTTTTATTCCTGCTCCTTTAGCAGAGGCTTTCCAGTTTATTTTTCGTATGTCATCACCATGGTCATAATCTCTAATCTCTCTAAAATCTAATCCATCGCCTTTAAATGCTGTTAGATGTTCTCCTAAGTTTCCTGAAAAAACATCTTTTTTTGCTTTAAGCAGTATCTCTTGTGCTACTTGGTTCATTATGGTACTTTAATAGTCTCTATAATTGTTTTTATAATATCATCAGCTGTAATGTGTTTTGCTTGAGCTTTGTAGTTAAGTATGATTCTATGACGAAGAACCGATGAAGCAATATAGCTAATGTCTAAAGGGCTTACAAAATCATTACCACGAATAAGTGCAATAGCACAAGAAGCTTTGTATAAATCAATAGAGGCTCTAGGACTTGCACCAAACTCTATATACTCTGAAACTCCTTCACAGCCATACTCTTTTGGAAAACGTGTAGCAAAAATAATTTTAGTCATATACTCTTTTATAGCATCATCTACATGAATATTTTTAAAATCTTCTCTAATTGTTTTTAAATCTTCCACTGATGCAACAGGCATAACCTCTTCAAATCCATTAATTGCCACACGATTAACAATCTCCATCTCTTCTTTTAAAGTATTATAACCTACAAGAACTTTTAACATAAAACGGTCAAGTTGAGCCTCTGGAAGTGGATAAGTTCCCTCTTGTTCAACAGGGTTTTCTGTTGCCATAACTAAAAATGGTTCATCCACTTTAAAACTTGTATCGCCAATAGTAACTTGCCGTTCTTGCATTACTTCAAGCAGTGCAGCTTGTACTTTTGCAGGAGCTCTGTTGATTTCATCTGCAAGTAATAGGTTTGTAAATATTGGTCCCTGTTTTACAGAGAATTCTCCAGATTTCGGATTATAAATCTCTGTACCTGTTACATCACTAGGAAGTAAATCTGGTGTAAACTGAATTCTTTTAAAATCCATTCCCAAAGCTTTAGATAAAGCATTAATTGCTGTTGTTTTTGCCAGTCCTGGTACACCTTCAACTAAAATATGTCCATTGGCAATAAGTCCTACTAATAAAGAGTCAATTAACTCTTCTTGACCAACAATAATTTTTTTTACTTCTTCTTTTATAATGTTTATTTTATTCATAATATATTTTCTGTCCTTTGGTCTATTTTTAAAATTATAAAATCATTTTCTTAATGGTTGGTTAATGTGTCTTTATTGATTTTAGGAATTAATCTCTCTTAAATTTAATCTATTTAGATTAGAATGTAAAAAAAATAGAGATAAGGGTATAGATATGAAGTTATATTATTACGCATTTACAAATCATAAATATGGACTAGATAGAATGAAACGTGCATCAGTTGTTTTAAATAAGTTAAGAGCTAAGGGTATAGATACCATGCTTTTGGTTAATGATTTTAGAGCAGGATTGGTTGCTCGTGAATTTGGTGTAAGTGAATCAGTAAATATTGAGGGGATTCAAGATATTGATGCTATTGCAGAGATAGGAGATTGTGTTATTATTGATTCTCCAGAAGATGACCATGGTAGATTGGTAAAATACTGTTCTGATTTTAAATCTGTATTTAGATTTGCAGAACATTCTAAAGATAAAACTATTCATGGAGAGACAATGTTAACTCTTAATTGTAAAACAGATGAGTGTATCTCTTCTTTAATTGTAGATGACCAATATTTTGAAGAGCATAAAAAAGAGCAAAGAACACTTTTCTTTTTAGGAGATGCTGATGCAAATAAAACTATTTTGAATAATGCAGATTTCTTTAAAGAAAATAGTATGGAACTGCTCTTAGGACACTACTTTTATATTAAATATGAAGATGATTTAGGCAAAATATTTAACACCTTACATGAAGCAGAAGATTATATGGATTTAATTTGTACTTCTTCTCGTATTGTTACTGCATCTTTTCAAACAGCACTTGAAGCATCTGTAGCAGGAGCAGAAGTTATTTTTATAGAATTAGAGGAGTTAAGTAAAGAGAAGAGAGAAATATTAACTTTACTTAAAGTTATATTAATTATAAATTTTAATAAAGATAAATATCAACAGAGTCTATTAAAAAGCGTTTCAATAGCATCTGATTTAATAGAAAGAAACGAAACAATTATCAATAAAATTATTGATAGACTATAAAATATGCTAAGACTTAATTTTCTTTGCCTTATAATTAAGTTAAATTTTTTATAAAGGATGATTATGAGTGATAGACGTGATTTCATGGGTATGGCTTTAGGTGGTTTTACTGCCTTAGGTGGTATCGGTGCATTGATGGCAATGAAAAAAACTTGGGACCCACTTCCAAGTGTTAAATCTGCTGGTTTTACAACTTTAGATTTAAGTAGTGCCAAAGATAACGAACTGATTACAGAGAAATGGAGAGGGAAACCTATTTTTATTTTAAAGCAATCTAAAGAGATGATAGCTAAAGCAACTAAAGCAAAAGAGCTTGATAGACTTATCAAAATTGGTGATGATTATTATATGGTAGCTGTAGGTTTATGTACACACCTTGGATGTATCCCTGGTTATGATTCTAGTAAACAAGGCTTTTTATGTGCATGTCATGGTGGTCAATATGATTCAACAGCTATGGTAACAAAAGCTCCACCTCCACGAGGCTTAGATATTCCACCATTTAGAATTGATGGTCATAAATTGGTACTTGGTGAAACAGGACCTGAGTATAAAAAAATGTTGGCTGATGGCACAACACTACCAGTATAAGGAGGGGTAAATGGCACATTTTGATGAAAACGCAAAACCATTTAGCCATCAGTGGTTAAATGAAAGACTAGCAATAGATACTTTAAAAAGAGTATTATCAGCAGAGTATTGGATTCCAAAAAATATTAACTTCTTGTGGGCAATGGGTATGGTACTTGCTGCTACATTTGGAATACTTTTAATTTCAGGAATTTTCTTACTTATGTATTATCAACCAAATGTTAATACAGCATTTGATAGTGTAAACTATACTATTATGACAGAAGTTGGTTATGGTTGGTTGTGGAGACATATTCATGGTGTTGGGGCATCTTTGGTCTTCTTAATCATCTATATTCACATGTTTACAGGTATCTACTACGGTTCATATAAAAGAGGTAGAGAGCTTATTTGGATTTCAGGTATGTTACTTTTCGTACTTTTCTCTGCTGAAGCATTCTCTGGATATATGTTACCTTGGGGTCAAATGTCTTACTGGGCTGGTATGGTTATTACAAACTTATTCTCTGGTGGTTCACTACATGCTGATGGTTTAGTTGAGTGGATTAGAGGAGACTATGTTCCTGCACAAGCATTCTTAAGTCGTTTCTTTATGTTACATGTACTACTTTTACCATTAGTTATTATTGGTGCTATTGTATTCCACTTTGGAACATTAAGATTACCTCACGTTAATAACCAAGATGGTGAAGATTTTGATTTTGAAGAAGCTGCAGCACTTTATAAAGCTGGTAAGAAAAAAGAGTCTAAAGTTATTCCATTTAGTCCAGTATTCTTAAGTAAAGATGTATTTGTTATGGGTATTTACTTTATTTTCTTCTTTATCTTAGTGTTCTATAACTTTGAGTTTGCAATGGACCCAGTTAACTTTGACCCAGCAAATGGATTAAAAACTCCTGCACATATCTATCCTGAGTGGTATTTCTTGTGGTCATATGAGATTTTAAGACCATTCCCTACTGACCCAGGTCTTATCGCTTTTGCATTTGCACAGGTTATATTCTTCTTACTACCATTCTTAGATAGAAGTCCAAATGTTGCACCAGCAAGTAGAAGAGGACTATTTAATATTTGGTTCTGGATACTATTAATTGATATGCTTGTATTGACATTTATGGGTAAACTACCACCTCAAGGTATTTGGAGTACTATTGGATTGGTTGCAGCTATTACATTTATTACATTGTGGGTATTATTACCAATTATAACAATGATAGAAAAAAAGAGATAAGGAGTAGGGAATGAATAAAGAACTGAAAATATTCGGAGTTGTAGTATTCTTTACGATAGTACTATATTGGGGAGTTGAGCCATTTGCTCACTCTCAGATGCATAAACATGTAGAGGGTCATAACCTTGTATATGATGGAAAAGCTGATATAGAAGAAGCAAAAGATGCTAAAGTAAAAGCTAAAAAAGAGGCCTTTTGGGCAGATGTTAAAAAAATAGCAGAGCTTAAAGGCGATGCAAAAGCTGGAGAAGCTACATTTGCAATGTGTGCTGGTTGTCATATGGGTAGTGCTTCTTCAAATATGGGTGGAGTTACACCTCCTAGCCTAGACCATGCAGGTGCAATTTATGATAAAAACTTCTTAATTGCACTTATTAAAGACCCAGCAATGGCTACTAATGTAGACCATAAATATCCTAATGGAACAGCATCACACCCAATGGGTAGTATTAGTTCAATGGTATCTGCTCCACAAGATATTGCAAACGTTGTTGCATATCTTAAAGAGAAAAAAGCAGGTCATGTAACACCTAAAGAGGCATTTACAGAGGCTTGTGGTCGTTGTCATGCTAACCGTTATGCTAAAATGACTCAACTTGGAGATATTCCAAAAACTAAGTCAAATATTAAAACAGGTCAAGATATTGACGCACTTAAATATAAAGAAAAAGTAGCAACAGAGCAAAATGCATTGGCTGATTACTTAGGTAAATTACCACCAGATTTATCAATAATCTATAGAGCAAGAAGTGAACACTTCTTACATACATTTATTGAAAATCCTCAATCTACTCTTCCTGGAACTGCAATGCCTAGAACAGGACTTAACCATGAAGGTATGGAAAAAGTTCTAGCATTCTTAGAAGAGACAGGTGATCCATCTGCACCAGCAAGAGCAATGGCTGGACCATGGGTAATTGGATTCTTTATCATATTTACAATTTTAGCTTACCTTTGGAAAAACTACCAATGGAGAGAGTTACATTAAAATATAATACTTCCATATAATTATAGACAGAGTTTAACTCTGTCTATATCCTCTTTTTAGCAATCCCCTTTTTTACTAACTTTCATTAAATAACTTTATAGTATTATATTGCCATTATAATATAAGGCATTAAACGTTGAAAACAATATTTAGAGAATATGATATAAGAGGAATTTTTGAACAAGAACTCAATGAACAGAGTGTAAAATTAATAGGATATTTTTTGGGTAAAAGAATTAAAGGAGATAAAGTTGTAGCTATAGGCTATGATGCTCGTTCTCACTCTCCTATATTATGCGATTATTTAACTTCTGGTCTAAATTATGCAGGATGTAAGGTTCTTAATATGGGAATGGTGGCTACACCTGTAAACTATTTTTCAAACTATATTGAGCATGATAGATTAAAAACAGATGCCTCTATAATGATTACAGGCTCACACAATCCAAGCCAATATAATGGATTTAAAATAACTGTAGACAAAGCTCCTTTTTTTGGAGAAGATATTTATAGCTTAGGCGATGAGATTATTGCTAATAAATCAATTCAAATCCCAACTAATACCACTTCAACACCTATTGATGTAAAAACTCCATATATTAACTACATGATAGAGAACTTTTCACATCTAAAAAATATGGATATAAAAATAGTATTAGATGGAGGGAATGGTGTTGTAGATACGGTTATTTCTGATATATTTAATGCCTTAGAATTTGATTATAAAGGTTTATATATGAAACCTGATGGAACATTCCCAAATCATCATCCTGACCCTTCAGTAGAAGAAAATTTAGTAGATATAAAAAAAGCATTAAAAGAAGATGGAGATATAGCCTTTGCTTATGATGGAGATGCAGATAGAATAGCAGTACTTACCCATAAATATAATATTAAAGGCGACCAAATGGCACTGCTCTATGCTATGAAAATGGATAATCCAACTGTTATTGGAGAAGTAAAATGTTCACAAGTTATGTATGATGAACTTGAACATCGTGGAGCAACAGCCATTATGTATAAAACAGGTCACTCAAATTTAAAAGTAAAAATGCGAGAAACAGGTGCTGATTTGGCTTGTGAAGTAAGTGGACACATATTTTTTAAACATCGTTATTTTGGTTATGATGATGCTATTTATGCAACACTTAGAATGTTAGAATTAATTCATGATGGAATAGATTTAGATAAAGAGATAGACTCTTTACCAAAAGTTTTCTCTACAGAAGAGCTAAAAGTAGAAACCACAGAACAAGAAAAATTTAAAATTATAGATGAGGTAAAAATACTCCTAGAAAATCCACCAAAAGAGTTTCCAAAAATTAAAAATATTATTGATGTTGATGGAGTTAGAATTAATTTTGATAAAGGTTGGGGCTTGGTTCGTGCTAGTAATACTACACCCGTACTTGTTACCCGTTTTGAATCTACTAATGAAGCTTTGGCTAAAGTTTATGAAAAAGCTGTTAATAAATTGATTTTAGATGCAAAACAAAATCTATTAGAAAAGGCTTAATATGGAAAACAAGCTCTTTTTTAAACATGATAAAAAACTCTATGAAGATAAAAAAAGATTAATTTCAAAAATAGATAAAGAGCGAAGTTATATTGGTTACTATAATTTACCAAAACAAAATATAGACTCTATTTTAGAGTTTAGCAAAACATTTGATAAAAATATTGAAAACATTGTTGTTTTAGGAATAGGAGGAAGCTCACTTGGAGCAAAAGCAATTTATCATTTTTTAAAACCAATGGAACAATTAACACGAAATCTTGTTTTTTTTGAGAGTACTGACCCTTTAAATATTTCAAACCAGTTAAAGAGTATTGATATAAAAAAGACACATTTCTTAGTGATTTCTAAATCAGGTGGAACGGTTGAGACTATCTCTATCTTTAAATATATTTTTGCCTCTAATCAAGATAGTAAATCATATACTTTTATTACAGATAGAGGCTCAAACCTAGAGAAATTTGCTAAAAGCATAGATTCTAAAGTGCTATATCTTCCTGCTAATGTAGGGGGTAGATTTTCTGTTTTGTCTGTTGTTGGTCTGCTTCCTTTAGCTCTTTGTGGAGTAGATATAAATAGTCTATTAAAAGGAGCAGATGAAGTTTGTGAATCATTTTTTGATGATGGAAAGTTTAAAAACATACTTTTAGATAAAGCACTTTTTTATGCTAAAAATCATCATAGATATAATATTAACTGTATTTTTGCCTATTCTGAAACTTTGAACTATTTTACACAGTGGTATGTGCAACTTTGGGGGGAGAGTTTAGGTAAAAAACAAAGGCATTCTTCTTTTAATGTAGGCTTAACACCAATTGGATTAATTGGACCAAAAGACCAACACTCCTTTTTACAGTTAATTATGGAAGGAACACGAGATAAATCCGTTACTTTTATAAAGCTAGAGAACTTTAAACATGAACTTGTTATTCCTAATATTAGTTTAAAGTATTTAGAGAGCTTAGATATTTTAAATGGTATCTCTTTTCATAATTTGATTAATATGCAGTGTGATTCTATAATAGAAGCACTTAAAAATGAAAAAGATGTTCCCCTAGATGAGATTAGAATAACTAGAGTAGATGCAAAGAGTATAGGTTCATTAATCTACTATTATGAACTTCTTACCTCTTTGGTTGGAGAACTTTTAGATGTAAATACATATGACCAACCAGGAGTTGAAGCAGGTAAGATAATTTTAAAAGAAAAATTAGAAAATCTCTAAAAACATCATCTCACTTTTATTAACATTTAGATAATCTTAGTTAAAAAGATAAATGGGAATAAAATGCTTATAGATGGACACGGTAGAACCGTTAATTACCTTAGAGTCTCAGTAACAGAGAGATGTAACTTTAGATGTCAATATTGTATGCCAGAGAAGCCGTTTTCTTGGGTTCCAAAAGAGAACTTGCTCTCTTTTGAAGAGTTATTTCTCTTTATGAAAGTGGCAATGGATGAAGGTGTTAATAAAATTAGAATCACAGGTGGAGAACCACTTTTACGTGAAGGTTTAGATAGATTTATTAAAATGATTCATGACTATAAACCTGATATTGATTTAGCCTTAACCACCAATGCTTACTTGCTTCCTCAAACAGCACAGAAACTTAAAGATGCAGGACTTAAACGGTTAAATATCTCCCTTGATTCACTAAAACCCGAAGTTGCCCAAAAGATAGCACAAAAAGATGTTTTAGCTCAAGTACTTAAAGGTATTGATAAAGCTTTAGAGGTAGGTTTAGGTGTCAAGATTAACATGGTTCCATTAAAAGGAATTAATGATGATGAGATACTAGATATTATTACTTACTGTAGAGAACGAAATATCAAAGTACGTTTTATAGAGTATATGGAAAACTCTTATGCAAGTAAAGATATAGTAGGAATGCACGGTAGAGAAATTCTTGCAAAAGTAAAAGAGGCTCATACTATTAAAGCTTTAGGTAGAGAAGGAGCAAGTCCTTCATTTAACTATCTTTTAGATGGAGAGTACGAGTTTGGACTTATAGACCCACATAAACATGACTTTTGTGAATCTTGTAACCGTATTAGGCTAACAGCAGAGGGAAATTTAATTCCTTGTTTATATTTTGATGAAGCAATGAGTATTTCTAAAGCAGTTAAAGCAGGAGACATAGAGGGAGCAAGTCAAGTATTAGCACAAGTACTAAAAGATAAACCCAAAGAGAATAGATGGATGGATGAATCTGTAGATAGCTCTACAGAGATTTCAGAACGTGCTTTTTATGAGACTGGTGGGTAGGTTTTGGATTGGAGATTCAAGATGGTTATAAACTATTTGAAGATGTAAAAGATGTCAAAAATTATGTGAAAGAGTTAAGAGATAATGCTTAAAGATAGTGATTGAGTGATGGAAAAAGATATGAGACAAAAACTTATGATAATTAATCAAATCAGAATAGGAGTAAAGATATGACTCAAGAGCAGATATTAAATTATCTTTCAAAACACAAAGATAGATTTCAAAAACTCTATAGTGTCAATAAAATTGGTATTTTTGGCTCTTATGCTCGTAATGAAGCTACTCCTAATAGTGACATAGACATTGTTGTGGATTTAAAAAATAGTACAATGTTTGGATTGGTTGCTATCAAAGAAGATATAGAGGAGTATTTTAAAACTCATGTTGATATTGTCCAAATTCGAGATAGAATGAATGGTCTTTTAAAAGAGAGAATAGAAAAAGAGGCTATCTATGTATGACAAAGAGATAGTGCTTAATCTTCTTGAAAATATGATTGATGCAACTCAAAAGATTTTATATAGAAATAAGAATATTCACTCTGTTGATGATTATCTAAAAGATGACAATAGTCTAATGCTTCTTGATAGTTTATGTATGCAACTTATAGCTATTGGTGAGGCTGTTAAAAAGATTGATAAAGAGACTGATAAAAAATTACTAAAAGCTTATTCTCAAATTCCTTGGCGTGAAGTAGCAGGTATGCGAGATATATTGTCTCATCACTATTTTGATTTAAATGCAGAAGTTGTATTTGAAGTTACTACTGAGCATATGGAAGGATTGCAAACTGTTTTGAAACAGATTGTAGAGGATATATCATAAATCTAAAAGATGAAATGTTAGAAAAATATGATTTTAGTAATGGTATTCGAGGAAAGTATGCACAAGCTTATAAAGAGGGTGTTAATATTGTTAAGTTAGATAGTGATGTGATGAAATTTTTTCCTGATGCTAAGTCTGTTAATGAATCATTACGAACTTTAATTAATTTGATGGCTAATGGGCAAAATTCTTTAAAAATAAGTTCATGATTTGTAGGGTGCAATTGCGATTGCACCACAAAACCAAATTTGCATAAAATTGTATTATTGCCGAAAGGCTTATTGTCTCTTAAATTCTTCTCTGTCACTTTTTT